>Ga0265797_10000286_pt1 | contig 94954 bp, 82 predicted proteins | sample P2T30metagenome_FD_192433 | JGI IMG/M metagenome (GOLD analysis project Ga0265797, IMG submission 192433) | Plant litter microbial communities from East Loma Ridge, Irvine, California - P2 T30 | ecosystem: Environmental > Terrestrial > Plant litter > Unclassified | place: USA: California... | reverse complement strand
TACAATAATCTCCTAGCTCACTCATTTTACATCGTAATGAGTAAATCCAAGAGCGTACATAATAATAATCGCCGCTCGCCGCGAAGGCAACAATGAAACGCAGGCATAAAGTGTAGCGCAGGTCTTTGAAGGTGTAACGCCCTCGCCGGCTGGGGTCGATCTAGCATCCGCTTGGGGTCGGTTTATCACTACGCATATGCTGCTCTACACGTGCTTCTTGCTTTGTTAGGTCCATGTGCTCTAAATTTCCAGTATCCGTTCTTTGTCAGGCTATGGCATCACACGCTTGCACGTCGTTTAGCAGGTATCTGCGTCAAGGGCCTCAGTAAATGCCCGGGTAAGCCAGAGGAGCGATAGACTACTCCTTCGCTCTATGGACATAATGGAAAAGAGAAGAGATTCGGACATCGTCCACGACCGAGTATTGATGTTCTAGGCCCCGCGGCGGCGGCGCCCTCGGAGAGCGCTCTAGATCCAACCAGTAGAGATGATAGACTCTCCCCTCTTCTCCAAGCTCTCCAAGCACGCGGCGCCGTTTTGCGAAACGGCCGGGACCGTTTTGAACTCTCTTACGGCCTTACTGCTGTGAACGTGGGGAAAGCTCCACGATGATGTTTGTTTCTCGATCTGCGCGCTGTGTGTTTGTGCGACGACGCAAAGGCAAACATTTGGCGGTGTCGAGCTGGCGGTTAGGAGGGAGAGCAAGGGATTGATGAATGACTTGACTTGACTGGTTGCGACGTGCTGATGCGCTGCGCTGCTGTCTCGCCTCATGTGCAGGACAGCCGAGGCGATTAGCAAGCGAGGTTGGAAAGGCTTATCTTGGTTGGTGTGTGGAGGTGGAGAAATACGGATAAGTTGACATGTCGGTTGAGGTCACGAGGGCCGGTTGATGTGATGGGGGTAGGTAGTGTGTGTCTACGTAGGGAAGGAACGGGTTGGTGAAGTGAGGTAACCACTACTCAGTCTCACTACCTATGTATAACCACCGGTACGTATGTTGTTGATCCATGGGAAATGCGAGTCAAGGACAGGCGTTGTCACATGGAACCTGGAACCCTAAAGGCTCGTCGAGATAACGGTTAATCAAGACCCTGTTATCGTGACTATCTATCTTGGGCTCGGCATCCTCCACTGCTGCTGCGCCGCGCCCGTGTGTGTGCGAGGTCGAGGACGCGGTGCAGATATGCCCGTCTTTGTCTACATCCTGTCTGTCTGCCCGCCCGCCTGCCTGTCTGTCGACACCTCTCGGCATCCATTCATGCCCGACTGACAGACTGATCCGACGCCATGCCATACCCGTACATCGACCACTCGCGACTCCACCACCTCGCTCTCGACCTCTGCAACAAGCACATCCTCACCGCCGCCGACGACCAATACCACTCTCCCCGGTGAACTCAGCCACCCGCAGCTCGGCCTCTGGCCTGGGCTTGCGCAAGCCATCGAAAGAGCATAACCATGTCCTCGACCCTTGAAATACGCGCCGTCTGGGCCAACACTCCGCCAGACCGCCGAACCCGCCTCGCAGACCATCCGACTCTCCTCTACAGCTGGTGGGCAACATGCTTTGCCGCCGTCGTCATCCTCACGCGCCTGGCTGGTAGGAAGACAAGGAGCAACAAGCTGTTCCGGGAGGATTGGATCATGTTTCTGGCTCTGGTCCCGCTCTTTGCGCGAATGGCCTTTGTGCATCTCGTCTTGATCTACGGCACCAACAACGTCACCACCATCGGAGTTGAATACACTGCCGAGGAAATCAAGAACCGCGAATTCGGCTCAAAGTTGGTCCTGGCCGCCCGCATCTTCTACGCCTTGTTCATCTGGATGAGCAAATGGACCGTTTCCGAATTCCTCAAGCGGATCACGATCCACCTTTGGCGTACCAGCTATGAATTCACCCTGCATTGCATTCGCATATTCCTCGTCGCGACCTTTATCGCAGTTGTTATCGCCACTCTTGCCGAGTGTCAGCCTTTTGGTCACTATTGGCAGGTCGTGCCCGATCCTGGTCCGCAGTGTCGACAAAACTACGCGCAACTAATAACCATGGGCACGGCTGACATCATTACCGACATCTTGCTCATCGCCTTTCCCATACCCATCGTTCTTCGATCTGGTCAAAACTGGAAACGCAAGCTGCAGCTAGCAGCATTGTTCAGCACGTCCATTGCCTTGATCATCATCACAGGCATGCGCGTGCCAAAAGTCATTTCAAATCTCGGTCGACAGCAGTATCGCACTATCTGGGCGTCCTCGGAGATCTTGGCTTCCGCTTTCGTGTCCAACATCGTAGTCATTGGCTCTTTCCTTCGTGATAAAGGCACGAAGAAGAACAAATGGAAATCTACGAGTGTGTCCGACTCGATCGACCGTGCGTCGCAGCGTCGTCCAACAATGGCACCGTCGACGGGCAGTGAGGAAGATCTTTTCCGCAATCTTGGTTGCCGAATGCCTGATTATCTTCACGAAAGCCCTGTACCTGCTCGTCCAGCTCCTGTCGTGTTGCCATCTTCAAGCTCGCTTTTTGCCGACAAGGATCAACGCATTGATACCCCGGGACTGGAGGCTGTCGAAGGCAGCGACGGTGATGTCAGTCCAGGCCATCAATCAATACACAACTTCCCATTACCATCACCCTCGCCATCTACTGCTACCGGTGCCAGCCCAAGGAAGAACGTCTCTTTCTTCGACGTTGGTGGTCTGTTGGAGAATGGTTCGACAGGCACTCCTTCACCATCAATAACTCACTCACGCTCGGTGACTATAGTCAGTAGCGGCGCCTCACATACGATTGCTACGGATTTCGCCACGTCAATGCATACTCCGCCACAGAGCAGACGCAGCTCCAGAGCCTTCTTGTCGGATATGGGCGCAATTCTCACACCTTCGACAAGTCGGAGTGACAATTCCGTCTACGCGCCAGCAAGTTCGAGCTACACTCGTCGAGGCTCTCTACCTACCAGTCGGCTACGCAACACAGCACCACCCACAGGCGTGTTAGGCCCGATGCTCGAACGGCAAGAAACCCAGATCTCTCTGCAAGACGCTGGCGGACTACTGTCATCTTCCTCTCCTGCAGTGTCGCAGAATGAGACGCATCCAACGAGCCGCACTCCAGATCCACAACTCCAAGACGAAGACGACGGCAGTTTCGAACTTACGAGTTCCCGCTCGAATAACAACTACACGAATTACAGCAGGCACCCGAGACTGCAAGACCTAGGCGGCTTCCTGGCTTCCAACCGACGAACGGACCTCGAGAATAACAACAGCATAGAAATGAGGCGATTTGACGCACGTAACACGCGATTGCGAGGCCCACCCGCCCCCTCGAGGTCCCTAAACAGAACCACCTCGAATCCCGCAAGCTACGAAAGCTTGGATCTACATGACCCAGGCGGTCTGCTTAGACGCTGAACACTTTGTAAGCCTTTTTTGTTCGATCATCCCACATACGGACACGAAGAGGAAGATTATACATCTCGAAATTTCTTCTTGGGTTCTCGAGTCTCATGCCATACATATGAAACGGCTTGGATGTTTCGCTTGTTCTACTTGATTGTGCTTACACGCTTTGCTGTTGTTTTTCGAGCGATGGGCCGGCGTTCTGTTTCGGGGGATTCCTTCCTCTTTCATCTATTTCCATCGTTTTTTCCTTTTCCATGTCAATTGTGTGATACCCAGGACGTTTCCTTGTTCCTTTTTGTCTTGCTTATCGGTGGGTTCGGGGTTTGGCTCATAACATGTTTTGTATGTTTGTGACTATTGTAATTTTGATAGCAAAACAGTACATAGGATTCTACATCACCTTCGATCTTCTCATCTTCTCATCTTTTCCCCGGGCTCGATTCTTCGTCGGCTTCGTCAGTAGGAGTACTTTCTCCATTCGTCAAGATGACAGAACATTCCCATCGATTGCTACCACCTGACTTGACTCTCCTCCTTCGTCCTTTCCCCTTCGACCGACGGCCTCTCTTAGGTTCTCTGAGAGTCGAGAGCAATCTCTGCATCTTCTTTCCCAGCTTGGGATGTGCGCTTCCTCCTCATCTGTGTCTCCCGTTTCCTCGGCGTCCTGTGTTTGCATAAATCTCACAAAGCAAGATCAGGCGCGCCATGCCCTTTTGATCATGACTAATTTGCGAGCGGCGCCAGTTCCTCTTACGCGCCGTAGGAAGTCGCACAATGCTTGCGATAAACTCGTCGACTTGAGCTGTAGATCGAGTGTTTTTGTTTTGGGCCCGTTGTTTCCCAAACAGTTCGTCGTAGTCGTCGTAGTCGCAGTCGTAGTAGTATGAAGTCCAAAGCCAAGTGATCTCGGGCAGGATGATCGTGATTTTCAGTCGTTGACCGAGATCGAGGAAAACTCCGTTCCCCCCCCCAATCTCAGTCACACCCAGAAGATCCGCTTTCAATCAACCGGCACGACCTCGTTGACAGCAACCGCCACCCTCTCGGCCCCCTTGCCGCCCACAATCGCCACCCCGGAATCCAGCGACCCAACCGAATCCAAACTCTCCGGCCCAACATTAAGGTCCAAGTTCGCCGCCGCTTCCAAACTCGCCAGCTGCAGCGAGTTCATGCACCGCATCATCTCCTCCACCCACTTTTCCTCCTCGACCTTCAGCCTCTGCTGCTGCTTCGCCATCTTGCTGCGCTTGACCCGCATCATCCCCGGCGTGCCGCCTATGGGAGCCAGGACAGGCGAGATGCTCGGCGAAAGCGCCTCGTTGCTCGCGGGAGTCGTGGGAGCAGACAACACGGCGTCCAGCTCCAGACACTGGTGGATCAACTCCTCGATGCCGTTGCGCGTGACGGCTGCTTTCGGCGCGACGCTCTCGAAGTAATCCAGACCCCAGAGTTCGTCTGCTTCCAGAGCGCGGCGCAGACTCGTCAGGTAGAAGATGAAGCTAGGCAGTGTTGGGCCGTCGAGGGTGAATGGGTAGTGCACGTCCGAGAGCAAGCAGGCGGCGTACAGCAGGCGGATGGTGAATTCGGAATCCAGCGTGTGGGCTACGACGCAGCCGGGGCAGCCGCGGGTGTAGGACCAGTCGCGCTCGCGGTCGAGGAAGCACTGCAGCCAGAGGAAAGCGGCGCGGGCGGACGAGGTGTAGGCGTATTCGTGGTCGGCCGGGTTGGAGGAGCGGGTGAAGTGGTAGGCGGTGGATTCGGCTTTGTCGTAGAGTTCGATCACCGGGACGAGCAGGGCGTGCAGGATGTCGCGGTGGAGGGTGTGGTGGGGGATTTGGAGGGGGTCGTTGTGGGCGTCGCAGAAGCTGGGAATTGGGGGTCAGTTGTTGATTTCTTTTCGACTTGATTTTTTCGATGGGTGATCTGCAAACTCACTCGTAGTTGTAATATTCGGCGAGATGGTCACGAAGGATGGCGAACCCGCCACTGTGGGCGAGAGTCTCCACGTCTTCGGGGGTGATTTCGAACAATGGAGACCCGTGGGGTATTGAGTAATTTGATGGAGTAGTAGTTTGGAGATGCATAGCTGCGGGCATGTTCGTATCCGTCTCCACGGTGGGAGGAGTAGTGGTGGTAGTTGCGGTGAGATTATTAGGATTATTGTGGTTCGCAGACGACGACGGCGGCGTGGGGGAAGCGTCCACTACTCTTCGGTCCATCCTCGATCAGACGGTCGTGGGCATTCCTTTCTCTAGTAGTAGTCTTGCGATGATTCCTGCGCCAGAAAACTGGGCGGAGGCGAACGACGAGGTAGGACCGAACTGCCTCGTGCGCGCTCTCGACCCTGAGCGTGTTGTCGGAGAGTCGGTAGTCGGTGGGTAGTTTGTCGAAGTGGGTCAGAGGGAGGGCCCTGTGAGTGTTTGTTGCGCCGGCACGAGACGAGGCTAACCGGCACCAGTGTGAGTAGTGCTATGAAGTGAAGGGTGGTGTTGGTTTGGAAGAAAAATGTTATGTGTAGGTAGTGGGATGTGGCCAAGTTACTTGAAGGGGAGTGAGGAGGAGTAACAGCAGCACCATCGATCGCATACCAACACGGACACGACCTCCAGGATACTCATTTCATATCTCCCTCAGTTGCTCCTCTACCTCTCTGCTGCTAGCTGCTGCTGACCAGGTCGCCGGGCGCTAATCTTTGGGCGCAAGCGCTTATTGATCGCAGGTTAAGCTTGATAGCCCGCGCGTCCCACACGTGCTTGAGCCGCGGTCAGTGTCACGCGCATCTTGCCTACATACCATGTTACAGTACTATGTACCGCAGCGCACTCCCGTCGGTCTATACGGCTGTCTCATCCGACGCCTCCGGTCCATGGTCAGGCCTGTCAGAGATTGATACGCTGGTATAGAGTGGAAGAGACTGATCAAAGGCACCGGCCGGCTGTCACTTTCCATCGAGGTACCGACAAGACATTATGACGGATGTTGACAGTCGCGGCAGAGAATGGGGCCATACTACTGTATCATCGGAGAGTACCACGATAATTCGATTATCCGAACGCGGTCCGCCAGCCATATACAATAATCGGCATGTGAAGATGGGGCGCTCTCCCTCCGCGAAGGTGCTATCTCGGCGGCACACGTGCGCCTGGCGATGGCGATGTATACGATGAGCGAGAGATGTGGGATGGAGACGGCGGAGGCGGAGGCAAACGAAAAAGATCTGGCGGTGGCGGGCACAAAGATTGCCATGCCTCGTCCTGCCTCCTGGTGCGAATCGATGGAGCGTTTCTGGAAGGGCCACTTGGGTTGGAGTCAATCAAGTGGATCCCGACCGCGGTACAGTAGCTTGATGAAGAAATGATGTCCCGGCAGTGTTCCCGCGAGCCGGCAAGCCTTGAATTGATTGATGAATATTGCATATCCTTACCTAGCTCCCATGCGGCTTGCCGGTTTGCAAGAGGCGGTGGGAGGATCGCTACAGAAGTTACTGTATGCAATAATGTATGTAGATTGTAGGTAGAGATAGAGAACACAGGTCGGGTAAGACAGCACAAGACACGTGAGGTGAGACAGGAAGAAGCAAGATCTCGGTGGCTACCCCGGTGCTGGGGGGTATATCAGACCACTCTGTCGGCAGTCCTGCTCACATGTGCAATCCTCAGAGAGAAGAGAGGGGGAGAGTACGTACCAAATCACATCATCTCCCCCGACAGCATCTTCTCTTCACCGCATCTTCCTCTCTCTGCAGACCACTCACATTATTCTCGTTGCAGCCCCGCCATGCCGCCTGTCGCCTGTCTTCGCCCCAGTCGTTTGCTGTGACAACCTACAGGCTACAGGTGACATGACATGGTCATGACAAGAGAACCCATAATATGCAAGATACCCATGTGTGATGCATGCATGCGCTCCACCCAACTACCAACATAATAACAATCCGTGTGAGTGCGCCCCGTGGACGTCCGACGTCTAGACCGTTCGAAGACTTCGCAGACAAGAGGAAAAAAATATCCACCAAGGTCGTTTCATCCGGTCCGAAGCCGTGCGTGTTGCTAACTCGGCCAGCCCTAGCTCGGAGTTGGCAAATATTCGGTTCCTTCGGATGAGGTTGGAGTTGTTGTCGTCGCTCTCACGCGCTGTGCTCACACATGCGCTGTAGATAATCTCATGACGGGTGACAGCACATCGCAGCTATCACGACAAACATGTACGTTTGCCTCAATGTACCAGTTCATCGTGTGTAGACAACAACAACAGCACATCCAAGGCCTCCAAGCCTCAAAAAGAGTCTAGACTTTACACTTGGCGCTCCGCGGAGCAGCAAGCACAACAGATAGATAGCTGTGTAGGGTACCTACACATAGAGTACAACAATAATCTCCTCCAACTTCCAACTGCCAGCCAAGCTACCTCATCTTAAATTTCCAAACTAGAAAACGAACGCCTCCAAGCGCCACCGAAAAACCAAAGAAACGCCACCACGAAACGCCGTCCAGAATTTCCAGTTCCTCCCCCAGATTTCCACACCAGCATGTTGCTTGCGTGCTTGTGAACGGCGAACGGTGTGATAGCTTTTGACACTATGTGCATGCTACATACAAGTGGTAGTAGTACAAGTCACTAATGGCCGCCACATTCACCCCTCTGGCGCCAATCAGACATTTTGCCGCCTGCCCTGAGGAGCTGACGGCATAGCATGGTTCCCGAACGACTGGAGCCGACCATGCGTGGGTGGTGGTTGCCTATACATGTAAAGTGATGCATGTCGTATCCTGGTCTTGACTTCAAGGTTGCCATGTCTGGTAGACGCCGGTACGTGTACTGCGCACCGGTTGGAGTTCCCAATGGCTGGATAAATTGGGTTTTATGAGTGATGGTGGATGTAGTACCGGCATGGAATGGGGGGGAAACCTATCTGTATGTAAGGCAAGGCATGTCAGACGCCTCTCGGGACTTGTAAGATTCAATCAAGTTTGACCCGGAGGACGGTTTTGGTTCACCGGCGAAGCGGTAAGGCAGGCAGGCAGGCAGGTAGGTGTTCGTTTGGATGAATGCTGAATGCGTGTGGTTTGGTCCGGTTAATTGTTGCTGTATCTGTGGTGATGGGTACATGTAGGTGAGTTTGAGGATGAGGGGTGCACCCGTACCAAGTATTGCGGTGGTTTTGTTGTTAGTATACTGCAAATTGTCAGACGGTGGTTCACGTGCTCGTCGGTCCGTGGGACTGACTGCTACTTTGCATGCCATGTCCAGTGGTTCGAGGAAGCAGTATAGATTGATATCTAGCCATACAAATACATGCGGAGGAAATGCTGGGGATAGATTAATCGCGGTCTGACCCATTTTTGTCCTTCTGCTGTTGTTATGCCCGAATGATTCTATATAACATAGCTACATGCCTAAAGTCCTTCGATACTCGCGTAAGTCGACCAATCCTATCTTTTAGTTATAATATTACTACCCGGCCGTACAAAGACCACACAGTCCTTCCTTTTCACCAAGGGGTATCCACACACATGTCAATCGTTAATTCGTCGAACCACCTTCACCACAACATCACCTCATCCGCCCGAAAGCCTTCTTCCACCCTTTGGACATGGAACCCGAGAAACTGCCTGTCCTCCTCTCTCTTGGAACATCTGGAGCCTCTGCCGCGCCACCCTCCGCCTCCTCTTCTTCTTCCTGTCCCCCACTTTCGTCCCCAAACCCATACCCTCCCCTCTGCGAAAGCGCACTAGCCCTCCCATCCTGCCCCTGCGCAAGCCCCATCAAACAACTCTGCACCCTCTCGCGTTCCCTTTTCGCACTCCCACCAACCCCACCAGAAGAAACCCCCAAATCAGCCAATCCCAAACCCTCCGCATCCCAAACCCTTCCAGCACAGCACAACCTCCTCGTATTCCCATTCCCGTCCGCCTCCAAGACAACCTGCACGACATCGCGCACTTGCAGCGCCGTAGGCCGCACGGTAGCATTCTGCGCCATCATCCGCTTGCACAAACGCAGCAGCTCAGGCACGCAGCGGAAGATCGCCTCGGGGCGCTTGCTACTCTCTGCTCGCAAGTGGGAGAGCCAGGCGTCTAAGCGCGAAGGGTCGAGGGCGTGGAAAGAGGCGTCTGGGCGGGGTTTGTGGGCTCTCGAGCGGGATTGCTGTTGGGGCGGGCTGTTGTTGTTGCTATTGCTGTTGCTGTAGATTGAGGTTTTGGAGCTGGCTAGATTGCCACTCGTTTGCGAGTCGTAGGAGTGGGTTGGGGTGGAGCATTGCGAGCGGAATTTGACGAAGTCTGTTGTTTTGCCGCGGAGGAGGAAGGTGAGGAGGTCGAGGTAAATGCATGCTAGGGAGAAGATGTCGGACATTTCTGGGGTGGCCATTGGTAGGTCGCGGAGTGTGGATGGGTCGAGGACGGTAGGTTTGGGTAGGACGCGAGAGGTTATTGTGCTTGTTGGTGATGGTGGAGGGTTCATGCTAATCGAGGGTGCGAATGGTGAGGTAGGCGAGCTCAAGTGGCGAGAAAAGTTGCGGAAGGGTGAGATGGTGCTTGCTAAAGATGTGATACTGTTGCTTCGGCGGGAGAAAGATGGCGTTACTGGGGTGGTGTTGGCTGTTGCGCAGAAGCTGTTGCTTCTCGTGCTGCTGCCCGTAGAGGATGATGGATTGGAAGAGGACGAACTTGCACCACTGCTCATCTTGCGAATCCTTGAAAAGGCACCTTTGCTGCTGATGGGAGGACTGGACACTACAATCACTGAATCGCGGCATATCTGTGACTCTGGCGCAGCGTAATCGTACGCTTCTGCTTTACTTGCCTTTTTGCCTTGCTGAAAAGTGCGCAGGCTGCCGACTTCTGCAAAAGCTATGCGATTGCCACGATCGATCAGGATGTTGGAGGGTCGGATAGCTGTATGCGCACTTCCATGATTATGCATGAATGCTAGGGCGTCTGCGAGGCAATGCATCCATTCAAGGAGGATCGTCGGACGTTCGTGCAGAGGGACACGGACAAATTGCATCGGAGTGCGGTGATCGATGAAGGTCCGGAGTGTATGCTCAGAGACGAAGTCAGAGAGCACAAAGCCCGAATTTTCGGAAGTGTATGTAGCCCAGGCACTTGCCACATGCTCATGGCAAAGAGACTGAGCTTTGCGGACATCTTTCAGGAAAGCCTTGTGATGCTTCAGTCCTGTCTCTTTATCGTTCAACGGGAACTTGCGCCGCACAAAGATCTCGTCAGGTCGTTCCGGAAAATGCACGCGATCCCACGCTTGCAGACTGACAGCAGGCGGAAGTGTGTTGACATACTCCATTGGTATGTGCTCTTTGCGCCCGTAATCAATGTGCGCTCCCCGCTGTAACTCACGCAAGAGGTACACGAATTGCATGTCGTAGAACTTTTTGTTGAGCGCTTCGTCCTCCTCGTACGCCAACTCTAGACTTTGTACATTCTCCAGAGGTACGGGAAGGTCATCGTCGTCCCACGAGTCATCGATGCAACCAAAAATCTGGTCAGGCACGCCGATCTCGGTCAAGATCAAGAAGAGCCGCTTTGCTCTTTCGAGGATCCACTCCATATAAGTATCGTCGGTCAACCCTTCTCCAAATGCGAGTGGCCGGTCGAGGAACCCGCGTTCTTCGCCTCGCAGCTTGGACACCACGAATGCTCTCGTGACTTTCGCATCGATGCGATCGTCCGTCCACCAGAGCTGTTTCAGCGCAGTATGGGGCGTGACGAGAGAATGACCTCCATAGCCGTAGATGTATGCGTTGAGAGCAATTTGACCAGCTGTGGGCGCGACTTGGGCGATTCCGCGCGTGCCCATGATCCCAAACGGACTGGCAAGACCCCCTGCGTTACAGGTCGTGGTTTGGAGCAGAGCGCAGGTGGTGAATGGCCGCCAGCCTCTATTGGGTTGCTTGTTTGAGAATGGAGCTAGTGGTTCGCTGTGTGGTGTGGTGTCCTGTATTCTGTGTGAAGCGATGGGAGAGTGATTTGCTGTGTGGAGCGCGGTGAGTCCGTTGCTCTGATTGTGGTGCAGTGAAGCGTTGCAACAATGCAGAAAAACAGGACGGGGAGTGGACAGGAGGGCGATCACAGGAACGGGATCCATACACACATGGGCGTACTACCCGGTGGGTGCGAGGCCAGTGAAGCGGGTTATCTTTCTCATGGACCGGCCTCTATCACCGCGCGAGGATACCACGCGTAGCCAGAGACTGTGATGGCGGCGGCACGGGTGAATCGCGCAAGGTCGCACACCCGGCGTACCAAGTGCATGCGAGCCATCGCAAGCAGTAGCTGACGAGGTGGCACTACCATTGCACAACAGACGGGATGTGACATGTGCTGCACACTGGGCCGGGCCCAGCAACTCGTTTTCCGTGGACTCTTCGCCTCGGGAAGCGGAGAGACTCGATCGGCGAGATGGCATGAGGGTGCTGGTTGTGCAGTCTTGTTTCCGTCTTTGAAGTGTTACAGGAATTCAGAGGAGAAGCAATGTACCTACTCTCTGTCTTCAGCAAGGTGCTAGTTCCGACGGGACTGTGAATCGGGCTAAAGTTTGTCTGCGGCGTAGATAATTGTGACATTGTGAGTATCCAGGTTGCAAGGCTCGCTTGCTGTGCGCCACATGAATTGTTGTTCGAGTGGTTCAGATGCGGGACCCTGCGTTGTCGGCTGCAGGGCTGCGTGCAGACGGGGAGCCAGCCTCCCAGAAAGCGGTGTGGTGGGACAGTAGGGCAAAGAGGTTGGTAGTCATGTGTGCGTGGAAATGAAAGATTGTTTGGAAAAACAAAAAAAGAGTATCTTGAGTGGAAAACAATAAGCTGCACAGATAAGCGCGCGGCTTCATTGATTTTTACAAGTCCATCATTGGTCTTTGAGAGTCCTCAGGCGATTCAAGACTCTTCTAAGCGGGATGCAAGCTCCCTTGCTCATGATGGTAGCTCCGTCCGGCTCCGCCTTTTCATCCATCTCACTCCGTTGCAGCACCTCCTCTACTCTGTTGGAAGCCAAGCTTAGCAACTTCGGCCCATCCGGATGCGTGTACAGCCATCTCACTTCGTCCTCCAGTCCTTGCAGACCCGGCAAAGCAGTGTTCTCCTTGACAGCCACGATAGCAGAGATCAAGAAACTGCTCGAGCGTAGAAAAGTCCGTTCATTGTACAAAGCGCTCGGTCTCTTGCTTGACGCCGACCCGGCTAGTGGCTCGTATCCGGCTTCGTTGAAGTAAGGCTCTTGCACAAGAACAAGGCCCAACAAGGACACAATGACCTGCAGTAATGTGCTCTTCACTGGGCTCCAGGCTTCCGCCTTATCACCATCCCAGGTGCCCAGTAAACTCAAGCAAATCTTGCCGTCCTCGTAGAGATTGGGGTTTACTCTGCCTAAGCCCCCCATGCCACTCTCGCCAAGCCAAGAGTGGAAGAAAGCCATCGGTGGCGCTTGAGGATAGTCGGTCGGAAGGCAGAAGTCCATGATGAAGGGAGCACGCGCGTACGGCGTCTCTTCTGGTCCCACAAACAGGACGCGGAACAAGTCCAGACGTGATTCCCAAGTGCGCACGTAGACTCCATCCGGGAGAGCGCCGGGAGATTGCAGAATCTTGTGTTCCTTTTGAGTGCGCTTCATAACTGTTGGGTTGGAGGTGGATGGCTGATCTCGGTAAGGATGGTCGTCAGGCACTGGAGTCTCGAGAATGACATAGCTCTCAGGCACGTTGGTCTCCTCGCGAGGAAGAGTGGCTTCTGTTGGTGGCGTTGGTTGAGGCACGAATGAGCTTTGCTGATCTGGTGCAGATGAGGTGGCGTCTTCCATCGCATTGCCACCGTCGACTTCGACTTCGTCATCCCCCTCATCCGATTCCCATTCCTCGTTCTCAACGTCGTCGAGGTCCATTGCCTCCCCGTTCTCGTCCACATATGTTGCCTGTGGTTCTTCGTCGTCGCTTAGCCATTCGTTTTCTTCCGAATCATCAAGTTCTGAATCTTCTTCCATTTGCTCCTCGTCCCCGGGCAGACCATCCATCGCGTGTGTGTCATCGGAGCGGACCACCACGGCCACATCCTCGCGTCTCACTGCGACATCTTCAACAACATCTGCAGCACCCAATCGAATCAGAAGTCTACCATCTAGCCAAGTGTCAACCACTTCACCTAGCCAGTTTCCGTCTGAAGGGCCTGGCGCAAAGCTCGAGAACAGCTCGGGCGACGTGATCAGTACGATGTCACCTCTTCGAACATTCAGTGCCGCCGGGCAGTCGACATCGTAAAGACTCAGCTCCTCGGTCGGACCATCAGCAATCGCAACGACAGTCTCAACGAGTTCTTCTTGTGGCATTGCTCCTGGGTCTGCAGCATTTGCTGCGGCTTTGGAATATGTGACAGAGGCTGCAGGGCACCATCTGACCATCGCCATTCGCTCATCGGGTTTCACGCATTGGACCACTCCGACTTTCTCGGGAGAATACAGCGAGTTCGTTAGTGATTTTGGTTTCATGGTCAGTGAGTGTGCAATCTCTCCTGGCCATGCTGCGTGCAAATCGTCGATAGCAGCGTCAGGAATGAGCTCCACTGCTTTCTCTCGCGTTACCGTCAAGTCTTGCCACTGGACTGTGACGTCTGCCGAAACCGTCTTGATTTCGAACACGTTCATATCGTATCCCAACGTATCTTGCCTGGGGATTCGCATGATTGAGCCATTGGAGGTCGAGCCGTTGTATTTTGCAGCGGCTTCAGTAAGATCCCGGAAGCGAACACGTTGACTGATGCTTGGTTCGATCTCCGAGTAAGACACTGTCATCTCTTGGCTGAGCTTGGCAGGTCTCTTGCTACGGTCGTATACTCGAAAATCCATAGATTCCAGTTCGTCGCGTTCCAGGATTTTCGGTGGTTCCACCAACGATCTGTCGGTACCAACAAGTCTTGCTTGTAGCCACATAACCTCGACAGTGGTAGCCCTGGTCGACACCACTGAGCCTATCGGAGGCGTGTTCGGGTTGTACTTTCCAAACTTCCAGACACCGGTACGCAGTTTGCCCTTAGTAGTCTTGACAATGTCGCCAACCCTGGCAACGTCTGGATGATCACTCAGCAACTCACATACCTCGTCGCTGACCTCCACGACGCCATTGTCTGTTAAGCGGACGGTGAGAGCGGTCGTCATGGTCATGACCCGACCAAGCCAGCCTCTGTACGTGACCAGGTCGTCCTCAGAGAAAGCTTCCTCGTAAGTCAATTCAGATATTGGGATATCCATAAGTGGGACCGGTCGATCTTCGACGCGAACCAAAACGTCCCCTGTGTGCTCGAAAGGTAAAAGTGACAGAAGCGAACCGTTGTTTGAGTTCACAACAGCTTTCCCCATGGGCTGAAGAGAACATGTCGTATGGACGTTCAGTACCACGCCACTCAGTGAATCCTCTGCTTTCCTGTTTACAATGTCGCCGATGAACAATGATCGATGTAGCAGTTCGAGTTGTGACTCGGCGATCAGCTCAGTCCGTTCGACAAAGACCCAGCGGACATAGACTGTGCCTTTCGGGGGCACGCCGTCCGATTTGAACTTCCGAAGGGCTGCAGGCGATACCGAGTCGTTTTCCAGGATCGGCTCGGCTTCGTGCTGCCATGGCCGAGGGGAATGGGTGTCGACATCGGTGTGTGTTCTTTCGATGTTTCCGACGTTCTGGGGAGAGCCACCTTTGCGGAAGACGAGATCTTCTGTGCACAACACGCGGGCCGCCATTGCCTTGACGTGGGCTGTGCAATATCAAGGTCTTTGGGGGGCCTTCCGAAACTTGCTGGGTGAAGGCTGAGCGCAATGACTGATGTTGATTGATTGCGTCAGTGGCGCGGGCAGCGGTGGCGTCGTTCTGTATGTTCAAGTGTTTGCTGCCGAGTGAATGATGCCTGGATGATCTAGGTGCCAGTTAACACGCCAGGAAGGCATGCATGTATGTGTAGCCGTCGAGATGAAGCGTTTGATCCTTGAGGTCCGGTCTTCGAATCACATCGAAAAGTGGAAGCAGCTTCTGGCCGCGGCTTTTGACTTTTGGCTTTCACGCTTGCCGATCATCGGGCCGGTTTCCGAGAGAGCTTCAGTGCCATTGACTTCCACGGGTCCAGTCCAAAGCGGTATTTTATCAACCAATTCTAGCGACACGCAAAACGTTGTTGTCGTTCGCTGGATGCGAGTGCTCAATCCACCATGGACCCGTTGTACGAGCTGCTTGTACCTCACCAAGAGCAGACTCCCGCCTCAGCGCAGGGCAGGCCTCTCACTTCTGCCAGCAATGCCCAAGCAACGTCCTATCTGAACCGACTCAGCACACTGTCACTCTCCGATCTCACTTCTACCGAACCTGCCTCGCTCCTCTATAGCTCGCAGTCGCATGTCCGCAATCTGCAGGCGCTCTCGAAAAGATCTCACAAAGCAATCATCAGCTCATCGTCCCACCTACAAAAGCTTCAAGAGCTGCTGCCTGCTTTCGGCGAAAAGGCTGTACAATTGAAAGATGAGTTACCAGGCTTAGAAGATGCGGCTAGCGGGTTCGCAAAGAAATATGATCGCAGTGCGGACAACGAAGTGTTGGACAGGCGGAAGCGCGCCATGCTGCTATCGAGGAACGTGGACAGAGTTTCGGACGTACTCGAGCTTCCGACCTTGCTTTCGTCGACGGTCGCCGCTACACAGGCTGCCAACACTGCCTCAGCTTCAAGCTCAGCAACCTCGTATGCCTCCGCCCTGGATTTGCATGCCCACATCAAACGTCTCACTGGTCTCTATCCAAACTCCGAGCTGATCGCCGGCATCTCGAGGCAGGCAGAGGCAGAGATCAACGACTTGACCACAATCCTCATCACGACCTTACAGACTCCTGCTTTGAAGCTAGCTGCAGCAATGCGGACGGTGGGTTGGCTCAGGCGCGTAGCACCTGAGCTTGCGGACGATGGTGCGAAGCAAGCGGCCGTTTCAACGCGCTCATTCGACGTGTCCGCGAGCCAAAAGCCCAACGACGGAGCTCTAGGTTCACTGTTCCTGGTGTGCAGACTTCAGGCACTGCACAGCATGCTAGAAGCCCTAGAGCCTTTGCGCGATCTTGCCGATCAAGAAGTGTCGCAACGTGCTCGTCAACAGCCTACAAACCACAACTCTCAGCAGGCATCTTTTGGTACGCAAAGCGAGCGCTATCTGAAACGCTATGTCGAAATCTTTCGCGAGCAAAGCTTCAACATCGTCAGCATGTACAAAAGCGTCTTCCCGCAAGAAATGCCCGGTGTCACCGACAGTGGTAAACCTCTTGATCGAGCGGACCAGCTACTTCCATTGCCAGCGCCGCTCGCCTCTTTCGTACTACACTTAGTCGAAATGCTCAAGAACACTTTGAAGGAATACATGCCAAGTATCACAGACAAGTCTGCGCGCGAGTCACTTCTCACGCAGGTGTTATATTGCGCCGGTAGTCTGGGTCGTCTAGGCGCAGATTTCGGAATGATGATTGCGCTGTTGGAAGAAGAGATGGCGGAAACCAGCAGCGAAGACTCGAAATCTGCAGACGAGCCCGAATGGGCGCAGGTCATGAAGAAACACCGAGTGCAAGCAGGGAGGTTGGAGGTGCTTGCACGTGGTGTTGGCAGCGGTACCAGAAAAGGGAGCTCTGGTCCACTGTCACCTGATGCTACAGCCGCTGCTGGTTGAAGCAGAGGCCGTTCATTGAATTGACACCAAGAGGGAATGGTCAACATGCTCCAAACATTGTTGGGCGTGCATGGCATTCCGCTATGGAGTAACGATAAAGAACTTCTTCCAGCCTGGATCAGATTGCGTACTGCGCTACAGCCCTTGGCGTACTGAGGACGGGAAAGCTTTCTCAACGCGATGTCACGCCTAGATGGGACACCGTCTCCACAACTATTCGATGACTGCAGTCTACACAATCAGCTGATGAAGCTCGAGCAATGAGTCGTAGACTGGGTGTTTGTGCAAGCTTGATCGAGGGACCTAGTCAAGTGCCCAGCAACTTGCCTTGTGCAATACCCGTACACACCCTTTCTTCGGGCCGCTGCGTAGACAATTAGACGCTATGTCAGCCACAAGCATTTTTCCAGCGGAGTCAGCGCCAAGTGGCTCTTCGACGAACGCGGCGGTGCGACTATTAGAAGGAGGAATTATCACCGAGACCGATCGCTGAGAGTTGCATCTTACGAAGAAGCCTAAGCCTGATACTGTGAGCACTTTTAGGCTACCATCATTTCATCATTGCGTTTCAGAAGGATAACGATAGCGATGCTCGCTGGGGACAGACCAGGAAGAGTTGGGCACAGGCTCCGCGACAGTCAAATGTAGGGTTGATTGATACAAGCCGATTTGCATCAATCAAGTCACCTGCCTGATGACTGGAATCCATCAAGTCCAAGAGTGTTTTAACGAAACGATGCTCCGATTTCGACAATGTTTTACATCGCGAATTCTTTGAGTGCTTAGGGTTGGGGTTTAGGCTGTCTCACCTCGCTGTCAACATCCAGAAAAAATGCAGTTGACAATTGATGTAATGCTATTTGCTCTTGGGAAATGGATTTATGGCCTCTCCCACGACATCGCTAGGCATCCTACATCCAGGTAAGTTGGCAAGGTAGGTGATTCAGGTTGTATTTAATCACTGTAAGCCACTGGAGATTCCGAACACCAATTGCAGAGCCGTTCATTGTAATTTCAAGCAGTCCACAAGTATAGTAGTAGCGTTCCTATGGAAAGAAGGGAAAGACTGAAATGCGATTGGGCGAGACAGATCTTGGAATCAAGGCAATTGAGTTTGATGCGATTTCGGATCAGATCTCGGAAACTCACATGGCTAATCGCGAGTCGGTGGGTGGGTGGGTGGGTACAGACAGCTGAGAGTAGTGCAGGACATCGTGCATACCTACATGTTTTACAAATGGGTTGGTAAGCTGTTGTCAGGCTTTACAAACGATTGATCGTATCGAACTATGCTAGACAACAGAAGTCGAGAAATTGTCGTATATATGTATTTATCCATGATTAATACTGTCATGGTAACGTATTAGGAATATGTAAAGTACTGTACTGTATAGCACAACGCTACAAATCCGAGTGCTATAATTGTCATCGTATACTTTTCCCACGCCGAAGAAACTAACTTGACTAGGTTACTGCACTTACCTGCATCCCCATCTTCCCACCGAGACCCACGTGTGGCTGAGGACTTTTCCCAGACGGTCTGTGTCAATCTAGACGCGCTTGACAGCCATGAGCGTCACGCTGCCCGTTTGCAGTCTCGAACGTACTGTCGATATGGTCATGCGGATATCCTCTGTTCGCTAGCCTTCGCCTTTTCGAAGGTCACGGGCAGTGCGAGTGACAGAAGAGCACGGAACCTCCACGTCAATACCACCGGGTTCCGTTTCGCTTTGAGAGGGACTGGAAAAGACCCCATGACTTTCTTGACCAATGAACAGACTCGCATGTCATCGTCGCAATCATGGAGCTGGCGATCTGATCCTACCTCGGGTTGGTGTATTTCTCGAGTCGTGCGATGGACCCTTGTTTTTGTGCCCCGCTTGTCAGAAAGTCAGAGAGATCTACCGACCCGCTCTACTTCCGGCTTGGAAGGGACTTTTGGAAGGAAGATGCACGCCTGTAGATGTCTTACGATTACGCCACATGTCGTGTGTGTGCATTGGAAACGTGGTATGCAGGTACTTTTCGTTGTTGTGGTGGAAAAGACGCACCCTCCTTCATGCAAGCCGTATCGCCGATATTGAGTGGCTTCCTCACCATTCTGCAGAGAGCAGTACGTATTTACGTGTTTGATGTCAGGGTGCATGCCAGTGAGAGCGGGGCGCGATGTTGGCAACAGGCGCAAGGATTATGGGTTGTTTGCAATCTGTGGTGTGGTTGGCTTTGTGTTTCGCTGGGCTCGGTCGATGACGCATCGAAGGTACACAAATCAAGCAGGTTGGGGTCGTCGGATGGAAGCCGTTTGTTGCCGCATCATCGACTCCGGCATTGCCGTCTCTGAATGTTCATGAGCCACAGTACAGTAGCTGAGCCCATCGCTAAGCGGGTTGACAGCGAGGTTGAACAACTGTACAGCGAGGCAGAGCGGGATGCAAGCCGGGCTTCTGGAAGATGGAAGATGGAATTTTGGGGAATCCTCAGCGTCGGAGCTCGGCGGACTCGTGTGGCTCAGCAGTGTAGAGTAGTCGGGCCGAAGGACTAGATGTGGCTTTCCGTCCTAGATCCTTCTACGATTCGCTGCAGGATGCGTCAGGGTCTTCTATTTTTCCTGCCAGATCGCGGCTATTTGCTTTTCGTGGTGTACGTGGCGTAAAATGGTAGGGCTGCACGTCGTGCGTGTCTGTGGCTGACGGGCATGAGCGATCGAAACCGCAGCACTTGTTCATCGTCCTGGCATTGCTATACCGTCTTGCAATATCGACATCGTTGGCATCTCGCGCATCGCCGACAGTCTGCTACCTTAAGAAACGGTCGTGACTGCGTCCTAGGGAAAAGGTGACTGGTGCCGAGCGAGTCGTCTTGGCGTTCGTGTGTCTCGGATAGGCTCGTATAACCGACTCGAGCGCAGATGCCTCGGTCTTTAGCAGGATGGAGGGCTTCGTCTATTATCAATCATTGACAAACATGACAATGCGATGCAGGCAAAGCAATGGGTGATAGACAAAGAAGTCGATATTCGGCAACAAGCTTGGCATCCTCGCGTTTCTCGCATATATGAGTGTACTTTACGTACGAGATGTCGGATCAAGTATGCGAAGTCAGCAGTGTTCTGGCTCTACGAATGATAATGAATCATCAAGTGCCTGTTGATTACATGTACGCGTATCGAGCAGCCTAGCGTTGCAAATTTAGGCTCCCATCATTCGCAAGGTCATATGAGCCAGTCACGCGACCTGTAAGTGAATGACAAGTCACGGATCTTAGCGGACTCATACTTGACCATCCACACTGTCGGGACGTGTGGGTAGGTAAAATGCCATGTACACAAGGCGGCTGAGTAACGATAGGGCAGAAGTTGTCCATCTGCACAGCACAAAGACTGCCGTTGGGCTGGTTGGAAGTCGGTAGAATGGCAGTGTGTCAAGCCAAGGAGTCAAAGATCGGCGGCCAGATGCTACCCGAACAGCCAAAGCATGCGCGATCCCTGTACAAAAACGTTGCTGTGGCTGTGTCCTCGGCTCTAACCATCCGATTCCAGCATTAGCGCCTCGTGTGGTGATGCTGCATCAACGCGGTTGATGCTCGTTCCGGGTGTGAGCGACGACCTCTTGGATGGCATCAGGATAATAATACCTTACCTGCCGCGGAGACTTTGACACTTGTATGCTCAATAACTCCGCTCGCTGTTGTTTGACCGCCTTTACTCATCACTCTTACCTCAACTACTCATCATCAACTACAACACAGTACATCAGCCAGCAGCAAACATCTCATCTCTTGTTTCCGCCTGGGCCCTCGCTCGCTCCTTCCCCAGAAATCTTCGGCTTACAAACTTCGGAAGTCTCCATTCCGGTCCTGCCAGTCCCAGTTCTTAACTGGACATAAGAATGTCGTCATCATCATATCGCCATTTTTCCGACTCCAACCAACACCACGACATCTACGCCCACACACAGCTCCCCATACCACCCTCGACACCGACACCACATTACCACTCCCAATCGCAATCGCCTTCCGACATATTCGACAACCCAGCATACGTACAGGCCCTGGCCTTCTTCGAGCAGCAACAGCAGCCATCCCAACTCCCTACCATCGACGCGAACCAGCACCCCTGGTCTATGTACCAAGGAGAGCAGTCACACTTCCGTAACAGCGCGCCGCCATCCCAGGGTGTGAGCAGGTCTTTCCACGCGCGCACACCTTCCGCATCCACAGTCGCTTCCACAGCGCCAACGAGCCCGTTTCCCTACAACAACTCCTTCCCGCGCATCGTTCACCCAGATTGCACGCCAAACTCGCCTGCCGCAAGTTCCTGGGACTTCTCAGGGTCGCAGGCTGACCAATCTGTGTACTCCTTCTCGAAGCATCCATTGAGCCAGACCGACTCCTTCTACCTGAGCGCGCCGGGTTACGTGCCCAGCCGATCTCCACACACATCTGCTGCCCACCTTGCTATGAAGGGATTTGCCATTGACCACCACAACTCAGAAGACTTACCCTTAGAGCTCGCTCATACCTCTCGTCAATCAATGTCGAGCGGAGGGCAGGATTCGCCGGCTACGCCTCGCTCAACGGCAGAGGACACCGACAACAAGCTGGCAAAGACCATCAGTCATGGTGAGGATGTGATGCAATTCGGCGAGCAATGGAACAATTACTCACGTTCTGGCAATGCAGAGTACAGACAATCGCGCCCGAACGTGCAGCTCGTACGAACAGAGTCTGCCGCGTACCAAGACGAGCTATACAACCCTGCCAACTTTACCGCCGCGCCAGCACAGGCTCCGCCAGCCGCTACCAAATTCCTCACGCCGCACCGCAATCTCATCAACGAGCGATTACAAACCGCCAACATCGCAAGATCCGTCTCACCTTCGTCAGCTTCAAGAGAGCGTTCGCCTTTCAGGCATGGGTCTCCTCTGGCACCGGCTCAAGATGCGTGGAACTCGCCGCGCGTGGGCACTCAGGCTGGAATGAGACAACAACAGAAGGAGGAGACAGCACAGGCAGAGATGGCGCAACACCGGTCCCAACTTCAACGAGAGCCAACCAAGACCATTTCACCAAAGGACGCTCTTTTGGACTACAACGACACGGATCAGCCGTCGCTCTTCCAGGACACTATTCCCACGGGCTACAAGCAGCACTTTGGCGGCACTGAGCAGTTCCCTGCGAACTTTTTCAGCCAAGGGAGTGGATCATTCATGGGCGACTTGCCCACCAGTCAGCCGAACATGACTAGCTTCCGAGCCACGAACACAGCTGACGCGCTTTCCGGGCTCACCAGTGGCAACCTGAACCTTTCACCTTCCGCGCAGGGCCAAGGACAAATACAAGCACCATCTCCCTTCCAGGCAGGCCACTATCAGCAAGCCAACAACGGTAACATGAACACTTCATACCCTGCCACATCACTGCCAGAGCCGACACCAGACTTTCCCGCACACCTCACATCGATGGAGTCCTCCATGAGCGACAACCCGGGTCCCTCTTCACAAGAAGGCAACGGCTTCCATCACATCCAGCGTCCCGACGATACACGAGCCAACACTGGAACATACACCTGCACATATCATGGCTGCACACAGCGCTTTGAATCACAGCCAGCACTTCAAAGACACAAGCGTGATTTCCACCGTTCGCAAGCACACAACAACAGGGAATCTGGTGCAGAGTCGGCTGCAACCTCGGTATCTCCGAGCTCAAATGGCGCTCGCTCCACTGAGTCACCTGCGCCCTCTGATGTAGATGAGTCGGGAATGACCTCCGCAGCACTGTTGGCTCGAAACTCGCAAGCCGGTCCGCACAAATGCAGCCGCATCAACCCCTCGACTGGCAAGCCTTGCAACACCGTGTTCTCTCGGCCCTACGACTTGACAAGGCACGAGGACACCATCCACAACAACCGTAAGAAGAAGGTGCAATGCCCTCACTGCCGTGAAGAGAAGACATTCTCGCGCAACGATGCTCTCACACGACACATGCGTGTCGTACATCCCGAGGCCGATCTCTATGGCAAGAGGGGCCGCGACTGAGCATGTGTGTCAATTGCCTTGGTCTAGTGATTAGCCAAGGTCACACGACGCGCATTACGTGCTACCAACCCTCTTCGTCAGCCTCATGATAGCGTATCTGCACGCAGTTCAGAATTTGCCCGATGAAGGTGCCAGATACGCGTCACTTGTAGCGACTAAGCAAACGTCGGACATCTTGTGTCGATGCCTCGCCCTCGCCACCGTGGCGGGTGGCGCGAGGTGTTGGATTCTCCAATGCTCTGGCAACACAAGAAGTTGCCTCTTGGTGCCGACGCCAGGGACCACGACTTCTATACGATTACCACTACACGGCCAGTAACGATTCCGTTTACCAAACAGCGGTTAGAAGCATGAGGATTGGTGCGAAAACTTTGTCAGCACATTCGACTGGTTCGAGCCTGGCACAGAAGAGATATTTCTTTTTCGCAACTTTTCGCTCCTCTTCTCCTAATGTATAAATGTCATTGCGCTTTTCTTCGAAACTCTCTCGAATGTACAGCTTTGGCTCGCCGGCTATCTTGTCACTGTTTCTTTCCGTGCTATGCATCCTAGATCTTCCCAGCGATGGTCGGTTTCCTTTCAAGTTCTTTGCTTTCGTCAATCTTTTGGTCTTGCCAGGGAAATGTATTTGTAGACGGGTCATGGTTGCATTGGGTTTCAAGACTGAACGTATGTACACTACAATTGCGGCTATCACGCATTCTCGATCAATTCAGGATCTCATCTCTATTCCTCTTCACCAATTGGAATGACATCGTCCCAGGTCTGACGAACGATGACTTGGCCTAGAGCGAAACTCTATGGCCCGCTTTACTGTAGCCCTAACTCATCCTCTCGAGGTCCACCAGCCACCAGAACGGAAGAACTAGAAGTGACATCACCTGCCGCTCGTATGCAGTACCTGGCATTCCATGTTCAGTGGCTATGATCTCTTCACCGAACCAGGATATCGCGCTCTGTAACCAGATCAACGGGTTTCAACAAGACCTGAAGCGACATTCAGCGTTCGACAGACTCGGAGTACGCCACCGACCGACAACCGTACCCAGTAAACGACCATACGAATCGGTCATACTTGCGACGTGACAACCACGCTTTTCTATCAAAGAAAAATCGCAATCATGCACATGGCACCCGCCTGCTAGTCGAAGAACTCCAATGTGGCACGCCTCGCCTCTGCTCCCGGGCGCCGGATATTGCGACTGCTATCTGTGCCGGTCGACTTCCTCCTTCAATGGGAACAACAACAACAACAATAGCCCGCCTTTGAGCGCATATCTTGTTCCGGCACCGGCTCGTGCGCCACGGGAGAATGCGTATTACATCGTCGCCGTATCTGGAGGTGCGGTGCTTTCGAAGAGGCCGGATGGGATTCTGAACTGCGAAGCTGTTAATTCGGAGACACAGCGGTGGCGGGTCGAGTACAGCGATGCCGACGACGATGACGGGGCGACTCGTGTTGCTTTCATGAATGTCTCTGATGGCAAATGGTTAAGGGCTGCTGGAGGTACTGCTTACGGTTTCGTCGATACTTCTGAGCAGAAGCAGTGGTGGATCCTGGAGGAGGGGACTTCGCCTGGGTCTTGTTGGTAAGTTGTGGTATTGGCGTGACCTTTTGATGGAGAGAAACTTTTGTTTGGCTGACGAATCTTTTGTGAGCAGGCTCAAGTGTGCGGACTTTGCTGATTCGTATCTCTGCAACGCTAATGGATCTTTTGTGGATGGAAATGCGGCTTATACTAGGCCGAAGCAGCTTGATAGGGCTTATGCTCTTACTTGGACTCTGAGGGATGCCGATGCCGTGGGCTATGATGCGAAGGGATGGAGGCTTAGTGTTTCTCCGGATGAGGACCAGATGGCAGTGGAATTGAAGGAGCGGGAGGCAGCTGTCACGGAACAGGAGATGAGATTGCAGTCTTTGGAAGAGCAGATCGCTACACGAGAAGCTGCCCAGACGAAGCAAGCTGCTGAACTCAGGTCTTGGGAAGACATGCAACGGAAGCAGACCAAGGATCTTGAAGCACGGCAGGCTACAATCGTGGAGCAGACTACGGATCTTGAGGCCAGAGAGACCGCACTTGCAAATCAGAATGCGGCCCTTGAGGCCAGAGAATCAGAGCTGAAAATGTCTCGTGACAGCAATACCGAGATCTCTTTACTGAAGGCCGAAAATGACACCCTCCACCTTCAGCTGAGAACGAGCTCTCTAGAGCGCAAGGTAGACAAGGTCGGACAAAGGTCCGCTTCTATCAGTCACACCGAGCAGCTCAATCTATTAGAGATGGAAAAGGCGAAGCTTCGTGTCTTGCTGCACGCCGAACAGCAAAAGGCTAGAGCATCTCCCTCGCCCAGGAGATCCAACGACTTTCCTTCTGTCTTCAACAGTCCCTCGTCACTGGCCACTCGTTCCACCACAAGAGACTCGAAAATCACGATCTTTGGCCAGACAAGCAGGCCAAGCAGTTCGTCCGGTCTCCCAGTACGACCAGCTACAGCAGCACCTTCCCTGATTGCAACCCCGAAATCATCTGTACGGCCTACCGATCGAAATTCTCCGTCTACGCCGACACGCACAAGTAAGGGAGTTTTGAGTTCGACATCAGGCACACAACGGTCATACGACTCCAGGTTCAGCGGCTTTCAAGAAGGGGACTTCGCTACTCCCAGCACACCAAGCAAAAGCTCGAAACGCGCCTCATCGTCAGCGACCCTACGCTCTACCCCTCTGGCCAACACGAGCCAGACAAGACTGTCTAAAGAAAATCTCAGCTCAGCTAGCTCATCCAAGCAGCGAGCCGTGAGTAATCGCGAGTTTGCAGCATCAATGCCATCGTCCTCACAACACGCCCCATCTGTGACCTCTTCCACAGGCGGCGGGAAGGCTACTGGCAAGAGTACTCCGGCCAGGAGCAAGCCTCCGCGAATGGCGACCTTGCGTTACGGCGCTCCGGTGGGTTTGCTTCCGGTGAGCGATGATGGCGATGCCGTTGTGTATTCTTGCGGGCACAAGGTTTACAAGCCGCCGAGGAAGCTGAACAAGACGGTTGTTGGGTATCTGTATGAGTGACGAGTCGGCGTAACTCGATTCAATCGTACGCCATGGTCTTGCGCTCAACTGTTTGCCAAGAGCTCTGGGAACCCGCCCTCGTCAGGCCAAACATAAGCATGCGGGTGGTCGGAGTCCACGTCCTCAGCATCGTATCCCTCGAAGCATTCTCGGCCTTGCACGCTCTTGATGTCGGTGAAAGTCGCATCGGCAACCTTGCACTCCTGGATCGCCTCGAACACAATTGCGAGTCCAAGTTGTGCAGCACCGTAGGGCTCTGCGTCCTGGATGCAACGGAAGCCTTCGAACCGGATCTTGCGCAACTGTGGGAACGAATTCTCGTTCAGTGCTGCGAGCTGCTGCTCAAGGAAGTATTTTGCCATCGCGATACACCATGGTCGACGGAAAGATCTATGGAAAACTCTGGAGGTGCCGCACTGAGGAAGTCTGGAGTTTTGGTTTAGCCCCTCGCGGTCCCCAAATACGATGACGAGAGACTCCAGCGTCTCCCGCACCTTGGCGACGAAAGCGGCCGTTTTCTGAAACGTCGTGTGAAAGCTCCGCAGATCGGTGCCCAGGTCGAACGGTTGCACTTTGACTTGCAAGTGCGTGAGCGAGTCTAGAGGGCGTGGCGACAGGAGGTGCAGGGGCAGCCACATCGGCCCGGGAAAAATGTACGCCTGTCCGGTTTCTTGCCGCTCGATCAAGCTGTCGGCGCAGACTTCGAGACAGCTCGCTTCGTCTGGCTTGCGGCGGCGATGCGAGGGACTTGACCTGACGCCATGGGCGTTGTCATCAGCAAACTCAAGGCTCATGGCATGGCCAGTGGGAAGCGCCCCTTCGTCTTCCAAATAGTCCATTTCTAGGCTCCTGAGTTTGGACGCATCGAGTGAAGCGATAATGGACCTGACCAAACTCCGAGGCATCCAACCTAGAAGCCTGAGGTGTCTTGTCTTGGGGAAGAGGCCAGCAGGAGGCTGACGAACATACATGTCGTTGTAAACCTTGTGCAAAGACGCGAGATCCAGACGCGAGACATTCACCATGTTCCCGAACACACGCCAAGTCTGACGATCGATGTCCGACAGGATGTGTTCTTCAAAGTCACGCCAGATGAGTGTCCAGGTCAAGGACTTTACCAGACGAGCGAGGTGGGGCTTTTCCGTCATGGTCCGGAGGAAGGCGCGTTGACGAGGGACCAGGTTGCGTTGGCGGAAGTCGCCGTGATAGTCGGCATACACCATCGGCTTCCAATCGATGTCCTCATGCTGGGGTTGGCGGCCGTTGTTGTGAGAACTGAGGTCTACCTCTCTATATAAGGCTGGCAATGCGAGCCTACGCCACGCGTGGCAAGTGAGGCTGATGTTCAACAGGAGCTCATAATCGCCGGCGAGCTCTTGGAACACAACTTGGAGGATCTCTGGTAAGAGCTCTGGTACCTTTGCTAGATCGAAGACCATCTTGACTAGATGGTAGGAGAACGTCAGTTTTGAGTGGCGGTTCGACCAAGGTGTGTTGAAGAAGGAGAAGGAGGAGAAGAAGAGGAAGCGGTAAGGGAAAGGGATCGAAGTCAGTACTTATATATGTACTTGGTAGCCATGGCGGAAGAGCAGTGAAGCTCATTGGCTACATGGTTTGGAATATGTGGGGATCCAGGCACCTCGCATTATCAAACACAGAATCCTTCAAGCATCCCAGCCACTTGGCAGACTAGCATAAACACAGTAAAGGTTTGTCCAGCTCATGTGGCCAAGACGTTATGAATGAATGAAGTCAATGAATAATGCAAAGGCTGCAAGCTGAATAATCCGATCGATTACAAATATGACCAAGCATGAGTTACTATCCCACGTCGAGTAGCAAACATCTATACAAAGAGAAGTCCTGATACCTTCCACTGCCCTAGTCACCCCATCGCTGACAGATCGACCATCATCGCCTACAAGACCATCCAGCATCGACAATCTCAACACCACGTCGCCGTCCCAGACAACTCCCCAAACATGACCACACCACAGTACTCAACCTATCCCGGCCTGGGTGAATGGGCAAAAGAAGCCCTCCACTACCAACAAGCCGTAAAGATAGGTAAAGTCATCAAAGTTTCCGGACAAGGTCTGTCGAATCCATCCCATTTCCTCCACCAACCCAGCAACCCCCCTCTAACATTTCATCTCATCTCAGGGGGTTGGAACCCACACGCAGACAATATCACCATCCCCTCCAGCCTCGACTCCGAAATCGCCCAAGCTTTCTCCAATGTCGAGCTCGCGTTGAAGGCTGCCGGTGGCCAAGGGTGGAAGCAGGTTTATAGCGTTAGAAGCTATCACATTCCTGTTGATGAGGAGGCGACTGCTGCCATGGTGAAGAACCTCAAGGAGCGGTGCGGTCCGGATCATCGACCTATCTGGACCGAAGTTGGGGTGTCGAGTCTTGGTGCTGAGGGCATGAGGGTTGAGATTGAGGTTGAGGCGTGGGTTGGTTGATGTTGTGGCCCCATTCAAGGCTGAGGTGAGAGAATGGCTTGGTGGATATGTGTACATTGGCGTAGCGTACCTTTGGTGTATGTCTATGTCTAAGTCTAAGTCTATGTATACCTATCAATTCATGTCTCATCTTTGCATCTAACTTGACGTCTCCTTGAAATGTCAACTAAGCAAGCACGCCGCTCAAGGGCAAGTTCCTGCTCGAGCTTCCAACCCAAACCTTCTTGGTCGTGTTCTTCACAACCCAGTCCTGCTCCATGGTGTCCCAGCTGGCAATGTCCTTCCTGGTGATGTCGAAGCTGACTCTGACAGTCGAGTTCGGCGCGATGGAAATCCTCTCGAATCCACGGAGCTCCTTGACAGGGTCGTAGCGTCCGCCACGGGAGACGTAAAGTTGCGGCACTTCCTCACCAACGATGGAGCCGGTGTTCTTGACTGAGGCGTAGACACGGAAGAGGACGTCGTACAAGCTTGGGTTACCTCCCAATCCGCCACCAGCTTTGTGGACAGGCTGGGCGGAACCGTTGTGTGCGTTCTCGGGGTAGAACGAAGAGGAGCCGTAGTTGGCATCGCCAGAAGCTTCTTCAAGGTTTGAAGAATTGAGCCAAGAGTAGTGGTAAAGCGGCACACGGGTGAAGTTGGACGGGAAAGTGTGGTCGGCGGGGTCAATGCTGAAGTTGCCAAAGGTGGGTGCTGCGGATGTATAGCCGGTGAAGGGCACGTAGGCAGAGGCGTTCAAGTTCACAACCTCCAAATCAGAGAAAGAGAAAGTGGTGTACGACAGGCCGAATCCAAACTCGTAAGTTGGAGTCTTGTTGTGGAGGTCAAAGGCGCGGTAGTCGATGATGTTGCCCTCCTGGAAGTTGACCTGGGGAATCTTTCCATCGCCGTTGGGGTTGTACAGGATGTCAGTCCCGTAGTCTTTCCTGGATTGACCTATGGTCCAGGGAAGCTTGGCACCGGGGTTGACACGGCCGTAGAGGACATCAGCGATGGCGTTGCCACTTTCCTGACCGGGAAGGCCAGCCCAGAGTATGGCAGTGATGTTGGGGTTGTTCTTGTACTCCTCGAGAAGGACAGGGCCAACGGAGTGGATGACCAGGACGGTGTTGCTGCAGTTGCCAGCGACGGTGCGAATAGTCTCGTCAGCACCGCCCCAAACAGTAAGGTTGTTACGGTCGCCGAGGTTTCCATCGATCTGGATGAATGTCTCGCCGGAGTTGCTGTTTGCAAATACAATGGACACGTTTGAGCGTCGGCTGAGCTTACCGATGTTGTCAAGATCATAGTTGTCGAAACTGCTCTCGTAGGACTTTCCATGCTTGAGAACCTCGTCCTGAATGGCAGAATCTGGTGTTTTTAGGTAGGGGAACTCCGCAGTTCCACTCCCCCATCCCATAGCTAGAGTACCGTCGTTGCTTCCACGAGAGTCGGCGGAATTAGGCCCTTTGGGGTTAGGCCCGGCATCCTGACCGAAAACGGCAGTTAGCTGCTCGTCGCCAGTGAGAGGCAGCGTATTGTTGACATTCTTCAACAAAACAGTGCTGTGGGATCCGATGTGGCGGATGAGCGATGCGTGGTCCGCCCTGACATCGATATGTTCATTGACATGTTCCCAATTCTTGCCCACGTACCACTGCTCGTAATCCCAGGAGTCTTTGGTCCAGCTGTGGAAGTTCGTGTCCTTGCGACCTTCAGCTTCGACGTCAACCTTGTAGTAACCAGCCATGATACGCATGGCCATGTCGTCAAGTCTCCAAGCCGGAACAGTGCCGTTGAGGACCGCAATGGTGAGGTTCGAGCCGAAGTAGGTGTACCCGTTGTTGTATGCGTCAGAATCACCGGGCATTGTCATGTCAAGACCAGCCAGGACGGACGAGACACCAGAATGGGTGGCGAGCCAGTCCGAAATTACGGGGCCCATGAAACCAAGCTCTCCCTTGAGCAGGTAGTTGAGAGTGTAAGAGTTCTGGCAACTCTGGGAGCCGTTAATTTGTTGGTAGGAACACATCACCGATGCAGCACCAGCGCGGATGCCTTCAGCAAAGGGCCAAAGGTAGAGCTCGTGCATGGTGACATCGTCAATGTTGGAAGAGACCGGCTCGGAAATGTTGTAGCCAAAGCCGTTTGCTTCTGGCATCTGGCGAAAATGTTCCTGCTCGTTGCCAATGAAGTGCTTCATGTTGGTCATGACGTTCTGGCTTTGAATGCCCTCGATCGTACGGGCGAACATCTGGCCAGTGAGGACCGGGTCAGGCGAGTAACCCTCCCAGTTGCGGCCGCCCTCGGGCGTACGTCCAAGCGGGCCAGCAACCGGTCCCAATTGGAAGTCCACACCCTTGTTCCTGTGCTCGTAGCCCATGGCAGCACCTTGTGCGTATGCGAGGCCGCGGTCCCAGGTAGCAGCAACGTTCACACCAGAAGAGAACGCCGATACAAAATCAGCGAACCTGATGCCGAGAGGGCTGTCTTGCAAACACATTGCCCTGAAGCCTAGACGCGGTATGGAACCAGTTTGTCCGACACATCTATCGAGCTGCCAACCAGTTCCGGTTGTGAGGTTCACTAGAATAAACAAGGCAACGTTAGAAAGTGTTGCAAGAACCTTAGCACAGAGCTGAGTTATGATTTACCTTTTTCTTCGAGAGTGAGCTGGCTGACGAAATCCTTGGCCTTCGCATAAGCATCCTGCCACGAAGGGTCGGCAACGCCTCCAGTCCAGGGCGAAGGGTACTTGGGCGGGGATGTCTGATAGCTGTTGCTTCCGGCCGCGACAACAGGGTTTTCGTTGACATAATCCGGATATGTTGTATCGGGGAACTGTCCAAAATTGTTAGTAGGTCTTCCCTGATTGAAGTTGGACCTCAGCAACATACAGGAGCCCCAAAATTGCCTCTGTGAGAGAAATCTTGTCCGTCCTGGGCTAGTGCTGTAGCAGCAACCAGCAGAATCGCTGATGATATGGAGCGCATTTTGAGAGGGACCAGAGGCTGCGAGACACAAAGATTCCTGGATGAGACCTACCGCGTTCTGCACTTCAAGCTGGCGATGTCCGCCGTATTTCTACCTTTTCACATCGGAACACACATTGGCTGTGATTTCGTCTGGGAAGCATGGTGATCATCATACGTAGTGATGAGAGTGGAGCCACGAGTTCGGTAGTGGATGTTGTTCACCGTGCATTGGTCACCTCCGGGATGGAGAACTGAGGGTGCGGTGGGGTCGCCGGGTGGAGGAACGGGACTGGACTGGGGGACGGCGGAGTTTTATCGTTTCCTGCCACTTTGATGGCCCGCCGATTCCCATTTTTTGACCGTGATCGAGATGATGATGATGGCAATGATGATGCTGACTAGGTGGGTAGGTGAGTTAGTGGGCTCGCAAAGCTTGACGCTGCCGTCAGATGAGATCAAAACCGATGCCGCAGAGCCGCACGCGATGCCAGGGCCTTTCTTTGGACCTGCGTTAAATACCGCATGCTACAAGGTATGTATGTATCACGCATACGCGCATCGCTGTAGGCCAGTGGGTTGATCGGATAACTCGGATACTCCTCCACTTCGAACAAGCCTTGACCCAGGTTCAAGAGTCACTTGGCATTCAGGCCTTGACAACCGCCTCACCGATATATCATGCACTTGACAGCGGCATGTCACTACTCAACCATTTTGTATGTATCCATTTGCTAACCCTAGGAAGGCTAGGATTGTTCACACAGGCCTAGCGTCAAAAGTGTTTGTGAGCCAAGTCCTTGTTGCGTTGCTTACTTCTATCGGCTGTGGAGGCAAGCACCAGCTAGCTAGGATGCTCACTTGCGGAACTCCATGCCATCTATGAATGGAATAGCATCTATCCATATCCTGGCAGTACTTCAATGGGTAGTGCGCTTGTTGGGTTGTGGAACGCGGTACTGATAGACTCCCCGGTTCCATTGACCAGCAAGCTGGTTCATTCAGGACGATTCGTGAAAAGGAGGCAACGTAGGTTCTCGTGATCTGTGTCGTATACCAAATTGTGGGTGCTCGCTCGCCTGTCGTAGCCTCCATCCGAGGTTGTAGTGTAATCATAGACGCCAATATCTCATGCTTAAGCGCCAGCCGTATCCAATAACTCCTGCAAGAAAACACCCTTTGTTTATCCATTTATGCCTCTCATTCCCAAGCATTCTCCATGCTATCTCTTACACATCTCCTCACCTTCCTCTTGAACTCTTTCTGGTCCTCCCGCCAGAGCTTACCTGCCTCGATGTTGGCCGCACTTTCGTCGTTTGGGCTTCCGAGCATACTGATGACCGAGAGAAGAACGGTCTCAGGCGAAAGGACAGGTGACCAGCGCTCGCTGGCTTTCTCGTAGCCGTATTGGTCTTCTTCGGGAGGGTGGAGGATGGAGATGCAGACGTCGCCGCTCTCGTAGACTACCAGTTCATTAGACGCCGAATGTTGTTGCGTTAATCGGCCGACTTACCGTTGGGGTGGAAGATCGGAGTCTCGAACTTCATCTTCGGCGGGTATAGAGGGTAGTTGGGTGGGAAGGTCATCTTCGCTCTGAAGCAGCCGCCTATGGTCGTATTAGCCGTGGTCTCAGGTTCAGGCAAGCCCCAGTATGCTTCCTCCTTCCTCCAAGAAATTCAAGCGACGCCCAAGCTCTCGGCGTGTGTATGCATAAGGCGGACGTACCACACCTGCCAACCTCCCGCCATTCATATACTTCGTTGCAGCTCGTTGCTCTTCTCTCACACATCTCACTCACCTCCGTACAAACTGTCTTGGTCTTCGCTCAGCATGAGCATGACTTCCCACTCGAATACATTGCTCCCCACCAGACCACAGCTGATTCCGGGAATGTCCTTGTCGGTCTGGATTTGCTTGAACTGCTTTGCCAGTAGGAGTGCGGCGCTGGACTGGCCAGCTGGCGAATTGGTGTTGCGTGGAGATGCCATGGTCGCAGTGTCTCAAGGCAGATAATCGCACCGCGCCAGAGACTGTCGGTGCTGAGAGAGAAAGGTTGCTTGGTCGATGGTGGTGGAGCTTTGTCCTTTGGGAAGCTTCAAGTTTGCGTCACCGATGAGGTCGCAGCTTCCACAACTTGAACTCGACCGTTGGCGAGGAGTTTGTCTTGACCAGAACTCATGAAGAAACAATAATAATTCGATTTTGATCAGGTCTTTTTTCCGCACATCCGCAGACAGAGAGCTATCGTAAGCTACTGCAGTTGCTTCTTTCGATGCTGCGGGAGGCCGAGGTAACGTACCTTTTGCACCTTACCTACAGCATGCAGAAGACTGCATCAAACTTCTTACTTTGCCTACCAATCCGTAAGTAGATAAGAATATGGTATGACGGATCTACATAGAGTGTACACAAATACTTCTTGATGATCCCACATCAACAGAGTTGGCACCAGACTCCTTAGTGCTGACCAGCTGAGCGACAACATGGACCGAGAGTATAAGTGCTAGGTACCTTTGCACACCTCAGCTCTTCGTCAGATATAATTCACACCATCTATCCTCTTCTGAGGAACTCCTGAGGACATCTGAGGACATTCTGAGGAACCACAGGACGCACCAGCGTGCAAAAGCCCCAAAGAGGTAGCATCCCCATGAGCCAACACCACAGCGACCGCGTGTTCGACCCAGGCGACATGTCAGCTCTAGCCCACATGACAAACATCGACCGCCGCAATAACACCCGCGCCGTACCTCTCCGCGTTCTTTGCCTAGGCCTCTCTCGCACTGGCACAGTCTCACTCCGCCAGGCTCTGATGCGCCTGGGCTACGGGGACTGCTACCACTTCGCAAGCACGCTGCAAGAGAACCCTCTCGACACCGAGCTCTGGCTCGAAGCGCTCAACGCCAAGTTCAATGGCGTCGGGAAGGAGTACGGCAGACGCGAATGGGACGCTCTGCTCGGCCACTGCCAGGCGGTCACCGACACGCCGTGCGTGATCTTCTACAAAGAGCTCATGCTCGCGTATCCCGACGCCAAAGTCATTCTGACAGAGCGGGACGATGCGGACCAGTGGTTCCGCTCGCAGATGTCGACTGTGGTGCCTTATGCCAGCCGTATGGTTCCTCAGACTTGGTTTGAGAAGTTCAAAGCGCTGTTTTCGCCGGTGGATTCCAAGGCGGTCACTTTGACCAAGACCATCTTGGAAGACACACCCGTGTATTCTGCGTTATGGCACGATTACCAGTACGGTACAGAGACGGCTAAGCAGGTGTACATTGATCACAACGCGGAGATTAGACGCATCGTGCCGGAGAAGAATCTGCTTGTGTTCAATGTGAAGGAAGGCTGGGCTCCTTTGTGCGATTTCTTGGGTGAGCAGGTGCCCGATGAAGCGTTTCCAAGGCGTAACGACAAAGTTGCGTTTGCAAAGAACAACAACGAGTTTGGGGAGTTTGTGAATGCTTCGAGTCAGAAGAATATGCTTGGTGCTGGGGCTGGTCTTGCTGCTGTTGTTGCTACTCTAGTCTTTGCAGCTAGATTGAGATGATTAGGCGGAGATTGTTGATATCCAAGAACTATGTGCAGTCGTCAACCGTTTCCCGGCGATACCTTGGCAAGCTCGCGAGGGCTCATTGATACCAATACTGACAGGCAGCAATTCAACTTCTCCATATCGGCTGCGAAAGCCTTGCGCCAAAGATCTGATACTCCTTCCAAGTGGCATCAACTGTACACATACAGCCACTCAGACATTGACCAATCAGAATGTTGATCTTACTGCATCAGCTCGCTCTCGACAACTTTCACTTCATCGCCAACACTGATTATCCCGTACTCGAGCAATGGCAGAATCTGCATACCCAGGAAAGCACCTTTCGGCTGCGATGGAATTGTCTTCCGGGTCCGCATCAACGTCTTGTACGGCTCGTTCTTATCCTTGATACCGGTGTCCGGATCGACGTTAGGTAGCGTACATCGAGATGTGCCACATCCGAAAAGAAACTCTGCTTTACCCGGCGTAGGTGTATCGCCGTAAGCAGCCGACAACGACGCTCGCCCACGCTCGCCAGAGAAGTCAACCCGAGGCTGGATGCATCGTCCGAAAGCCGCACGTTTCCAACGGTCTTCTTCGAATGCTTCCGTGCCCTCAATATAGATGTTCGCGCGGAAACGGCGAGCGTCCAAGCGATTCTTCATGCTCGCATCGTCTGGCAAGCTAGCGTCCAGCGCCCGCACGCTTGCCAGATTTAGAATGTGCGCGGAATAGCTGTCTGCGAATCCGATCTCGAATCTGCCATCGGCCAAGTCCTCAGGTAAGCTACGTGTGACGGGGCGAAGGTGACTTTCATCTTTTCTGAATAGGCCGAGCGGCTTGCTGACTCCAAGGAAATATCTCAGTTTTTCCAGATCTCGAGCAGGGATCTCGTTGGTGATGTTCATGGCTTGCGGACAATCCTTCCACACGGTAACATCTTCACTGGTAAAGCCCTTCGCCTCAGCGCGTTCCAGTGTGGGTGCGAGAGGGACCTTGATGGTGACTGTCTCTGTGCGTAGACCCAGTGGGTTGAAGTCTGGCTCGAATGGGAAGCTGATCACCAGACAACCTCCGTTGGAACGCCATTCCGTCGCAGCGAAGGGCACGGATTGCCTGCGGTCCCGGTCTGCATCGATACCAGCCGATTCCAAGACCACAGTGCCTTTGCGGCTTCTGCTGCGGACTCGGTCTCCCAGTGGGGTTTCGTCAGATATGTGCCTCACATGTCCAGGACTTGGCGTCGGAGCGGGCTTCCTCAGATCCGGAACCCAAAGTTCCGTCTTGACGAGGGCCAGACGTGGTAGTTCCCGGGCTGTGATGAAGCGCCATTCGTGCATCCAGTCGGAGCTTGGTTCACTGATTGGTTCTGGAGATGCTTGTTTCGAGTGCATTTGGGCAAATACAAACATGCGATCGTACTTCAGACCGGTGCTGTCCACCTCCGAAGCGGGAAGCTCGATGCCGCGGCATGATTTAATTGGGTACGTGAATAATCCTTTGATTCGAGCTGTGCGCTTTGTGTTCGCCTGATTGTACTGGTCTTTTAGATTGCTTTGGCCTTCGGGCAGTCCGAAGCGGCGACATCCAGGTATTGGGGAAGCTCGCTGCGTACTAGAGCTGGGGTGATACGATGAATTGTATATGTTGTATACTAGCGGTGTGGCAACCAGAAGAAGTGTTAACAGCACACCAGGAGCGGAAAGATATTCGATGTAGTGCTCCAAGAATGCAGAAGTCACAGTCATGATGGTCTCGTTCTCCTTGGGCAATGGAGTCCGAGTCCGAGGGCGAGACGTATGCTGGAAGCTAGTGAACACTTGTGTTGACCGGAAGTGCTTTCATTCGGAGCTCCAAGACATATGATCCGGATCCAAGAAATATTTAATTGACTCGAGTTCTTACAGCGATTGGTGAAAGGTATTCACGGCGAAATGGAGACAGATGCTGGTCAGCAATGGAGAGTAATCTGCCGCGTCGGAGTCAGGGTGATGAGAAGAGTTCAGTCCAGCGCCGCGGAACGAATGTTGCTGCAACAATGACACAGCATGATATTCACACCTATCCGAGATGTTTTTATTAGTTCATGTAGATGCGAAAGTGATGGCACTCGGGTTGGGTGGAAAAGAAGTGGCGTTGAAGGTGGAGCGGCGGGTGAAGCCGAGTCGGCAAGCGAGCGCATGCATGATTTCGGGCTCAGACGCCGCGTCCACAGATTCGACGCGACACCAACTCGTCTCGTCCCACGCACGACTGGAAAGGCAAAAGACCTAGTCGACCGGTCGCAGGGGATACATGTGATCCGTCGCATAGTAGGGCAGGCAATGGCTGTCCCGCCAAATGCCAACATCGACGCGCCGAGTCCGCCGAGCTCGAACGCGGCCAATAAGACTCCAACCTCGTCTCGTATGTACATCTCGACGTTCACCTCGTCTATCGATCTCTTTTTCTTTGGACTCCCATCTTTCCTTCATTGAGTCGCGGAACAGCGATCGTCAGTATCATTGACTTATTTGCAACAGATCGTCTACCCACCGTGTCCGCGTCTGACGCGTTCCGCAACCTCTCAGACGAGGTCCAGTCGCCGAGCAATGCATACACAGACATCTCGGAACTCGATGATGCTCTCGGTGGCGGATTCGAGTGTGGCAGAGTGACGGAACTTTGGGGTCCGCCCGGTGCGGGAAAGACGGCCATCGCGTATGTCAATGTCACTTACCAGACACGTCTTTGCTCTAACATCGTCACAGTCTGAAAGCTGCTGCTTCTATCCTCCACAAGGATGCAGCTGTTGTCTGGATAGGTGTGTTTCAGATATGTTCGATCATTTATTCATCAAGCTAATTTGCCACTTTCATCAGACACCTCTCATGCGGTCTCGACCCATCGCATACTTGCAGCTGTGCCGGAATCCCACAATTCATCCTTCCACCACTCGCTAAAGCACACATTACCTCACCTGCTCGCCTTCCTTCTGCATCCGCCTCCAACTTTCCCACCTGCGAAGACACGCCTCTTGGTCTTGACGAATCTGCACACCCTTGTCGAAACTTCAAATCCCCGGACCACCTCATTCTCACCAGCGATCAAACCCGACGTCCAAAAATGGGCGGCAAGTCGACGTTATGCACTTCTCGGATCGATCGTCTCAGCTCTGAATCGCCTCGCTGCTCGTCACGACATTGCCGTACTAGTGACGACAGGATGTGCGACACGAATGCGCTCTGAATTTGGAGCGCCAGGTGCTCCATTGGGTCTTGTACCAGGTGTCGGAGGTAGCGAGTGGGAAACAGGTATCTGGGCGCGTGCAGCGGTCCTAAGAGACTTTGGCGGGAGGTTTGTAGGGACCAGCAAAGTTAGGGGGATTGCGGTTGCCTCCGGCGAAGTGGGACTGGGCACTGTCGTTGGATTTGCTATTGGGGAAGCCGGTGTGGCTATCACAGATGAAAGGAGGCAGCAAGAACGTGCCGCGAACGAGGAGGCCGTGAAGAAGATTACGCTCAGTCCGGTCAGAGGTCGCAAGCGAGCTCTTGAAGAGATTGCAGACTCTGATGAAGACGAAGAGGCAGACGAGTATGGAGGATGGGTAGGATTGGAGGACGATTCTCTCGTTGGTGCGGACGGCGTTGAAGCTGGTGGTCATGAGAAAGACACTGGAGATGGGTCTACCACGAATGACGGCAATGCCACCATCGTGATTGATTGACCATACGTCGAATGAACGAATCTCACCAATCTGACATTTCGTCAATCCCAACAGTACCCGCAACCGATGACCTTGATCAACGACTTACGCACGCACAGCAACAGCCACAACGTCAGCATTGGTCGCCGGTTCCGCGTTGCTTTCTTTGGTGAATCAGACTGAAGCCGAACTTCGGAACAATGAATCTGGTCGGATTTCACACATCTTCCGCTTCCGGCGATACAAGGCCTCACATCGCAGACAAAGGGTAGCTTAAATCTCCGGCGTGGTCTTTTACTTCACTATGTGCGCATCGTTCTGCTGTTCAACCCAATTCATACCGCATATAACAATATGGTCGTGACTCGATCTCAGAGACCTAAGTCGGGCTCGCCCACCGCGACTACTCCAGCCGAATCTGCTCCAGCAGAAGCTTCGCCAGCCAAAAGTAAGAAACCCCAAAAGTCGAAAGCGAAACTCGAAAAGAAAACCACAACAGCTGCCACAAAAAAGCCTGCCAAAGTACAGAAGAAGAAAACCCCAAAACGAATAGGTCCCAAGCCTCCACCAAAAGAGCCTTCCAAGACGTCTCATCAAGCAGCCTCCAAGCCGCCTTCCAAGCCTGCATCCGATCCATCATTAGAGGCGATCGCCAAAGCAGCTTTGGAGAAGTTTTCGAACTCCAACGCTCTGTTCACTCCGCCGGATGACTTCACGCCAGAGCTCTTAGAAGAACTAGGACTAGCTTACGTCGACCTACCTTCTTTCAACGGCCCGGCTTCTGCTGATGCAACACAAGCAAAGCCCAAGCCCGTGCCGCGCCACACCTATCTCGAGAGAGGTAGGTTCGGTACTGGATCTCGCACCACCCCAGATGGCAAAACTCTCCCGAAAGGCTTCTGGACTCACCCATGGTTTTTCCGAGAACATTGGGACGAGGGCCCTCCTTTCGGCGCTCTCGACACGGATACAAGGGTGAAGAAATCCCCAGTCGCCAGTCCACGAGCAGCAGAGTCGGGTGAATCCCCGCGCGACGGGCCCTCTGTTGGCAAGAAGACATCACGTCCTTCCAAGAATGAGCCTACGCGTGATATGTTGAACTATCCGCCGAGTGCTCCGCACCCCGTCTCCTGGGCTTCGCCCATCACTCCCAGTTTCGGCGCTCAGCGGAGTTCTACCCCCAAATCTTCGCCCGTCGTTCGCGGATTCTCCAACGCTCCGAGTCCGCTCAGTCCTCGAGGTGTCAAAGCCGGAAAAGCCCTATTGAACGCAGTCGAGTCTACTTCTCCGTCTCCATTCGACGACTTCTCATTCGGCTCTTTGGAATTCGAGCTCGGTGCTCAGGTAAACGACTTACTACGTGGCTCGTACAACGATAATGCAACGTTCAAATACTTGCTACGTGACTCGTACAACGATGACGGAACGTTCAAGGGCTCTGTAAAGGGCCCCAAGCCCGTCGTCCGCGATACTTCCAAGCAAGTAGAGGAGCAGCCTACCTCTACTCGCCACCCATCAACCGACCTCTTCGGCAACCCCAAAGGTAGCCTCTTCCACCACCCACCACCCGGCACTCTCTTCGACACACCAACCGGTACTCTCTTCGGCAAACCTCCGGCTAGCGCCCTTGGCCCACAGCCTAACGAAGTCGTCCGCGACGGCGATGATGAAGAAGAAGATCCGGAATCACCGGTGTCGGTCAACAACGCGCAGGTCTTCAAGAGGCCTACCGTTGTCGATCTGAGGCGTGAACGAGCACTGCTGCACGGGGAGCTGGACGGCTGGGTTGGGAGGCTAGAGCTTGTCCGGGACGAGTTCGATGGGATTATTAGCGAGGTCGAGGACCGGATGCTAGTTTTGAAGGCTGTGAACAGGATGCAGGCGCCTTTGAGGAAGGCGCCTCTAGGACGTGGCCGTGGCCACGGACGTTATCGTTAAGTTTGTCGTTTATCGTTCGCTGGGAGTATGGTGGCCTCTCCATATGAGTTCTTTCTCGCTGCTAATAACTTGATAAACGCTACGGATGAATCTCATGAGACTGTTCCTGATACGAGTCTGCCAAAACATAGCGATAGGAGTCAACATACCATGGATAGGTATTATGACGAAACTCTCTCCTGCAATGTTTCTTTGTCTAGATCGAATCGACGTACTCGCTTTGAGGCCTCTTTACCCCATCCGGTGGCAAACACGTGTGCATTCTCTTTGTTCATGTCAAGTATTATTTCTTAGGCTCGGTCGCAATTCACACCTCACTTACCTACAATACCACCGACCCCAGCAGCAGCACCACATAATTAAATCAACCATCAAAAAACAACAACAATGCCAGTAACGACTCGACGCCGTGCCGCCGCCCTTTCGGCAGTCCGACGCTCATCCCTCAAAAAACCCACCACCTCCTCAACCCCCAAGAAAACCACAATCAAAGCCACGCCTCGCCCCCTACGCCCTAGCAACAAATCCCCTTCCCGAAACCAAACCCCCCAATCCGCACCCCCAACCACAACAATGCATCCCCAAATCCACTCCCCCACCGCCTCCCAAAAACACCGCCGCCGCCGCCTTTCCCTCCCCAACGCTGAGCCCGTCCAGACAAGCACCGCTCCGCCCTCCATAGCCTGCCGTTACGGGCACAGGCTGTAAAACAACAAGGCGAAATGGGGGAACGCGTCGATAGTTTCCCCTACTGCACTTCAGGCTGGAAGGTATGGATTGCAGGCACAGGCTAGGTTTTATGAGAGGCAATTGGCGAGGATTGGGGCCGAGTTGGCGGCGACGGGGGAGGCGGAGTTGTGGCGGGTGCATGGGGTTGTGGATTTGGCGGTGGGGATGTTGAGGGGTGTTATCGCTGAGAAGGCATGAGGGGGAGGGGGAAGAGGGATGACGATACGGGGTGATGCTGAGTTTTTGCTCCTCTGGTTGTGTTCTGCGATTGCATTTTCTTGTTTCATTTTGTTGTTTTCTTTGGGCTGGCATTGTAGATCGGGGGTGGATGTTTGTAAAGAAGGTCAACGACGCTTGGAGTTTATACACAATTTCTCATTGCCCATTCGATTTCGTCGTCAAACAACCACACCTCTAAATGCCCTTCGTAATCACTTCCTCAGCCAGCGTAGCAAAGTCCTTCCCACTCTCCTCATCAACCTTCACCCACAAGTTCGGCTGTGTGAAAACAGCAATCGTGTTGCGCGCCACCCTCTCGCCTCCACCCTCAGCCTTACCACCTCTCACAAAGTGCGGCACAGCCTGCAACTTCCCCCTGGTAATAAGCTGCAGCGCCATGCCAGTCTGGAAAGCCAAGCTGTCGCGCGGGATGTGCACCTGCGTAGTCCGGCCAGCGCGATCGCGAATCCACAGACCCGCCTTGGGATCAGGGTGGGCGTCGAGCTCGGGCAGAGGCGAGAAAGAGCCATCGGCGGATTTGGCCGGGTGCGCGATCTCGTCGATGAACATCTGGCTGGTGAGACCGGTGAGAGCGCCGAGGTCGGTGTGCGTGGCGCACCAGTCATCGTCGGGCTTCTCTGGCACGTCTACAGCCGGTGGGGCTGAGGAAGCAGGCGGTGGGAAGTAGTGCAGTAGTCTTGCTTTGGTGCTCACGCTGGTGCGCACAATTTCTTCCAGCGTGCCGGACTTGTAGCCTTCGAGCTTAGCGACACCATAGCGGTCACAGGATCGGGCTACGAGGCCTGCTACGTCGACGATTAGGCGGCAGAGGGATTCGAATTTCGCTTCGAAGCCCGGTAGGGCGTCTTCGCTCGGCCAGACGTTGGGGGTGACCATCTCGACGACGTGAGGGTACAGTTCACGGGCTTTGGCTTCGAGGGCGGCATTGTGGATGGGGTTGGCGTAGTATGAGCCTTTGAGAGTGTCGTAGCGTCCGTCTGCTAGAGTTTCCTTACCACACGACCAGCCGACGTTGTATTTCGCTTCGGGCTTCTCGACCTTGGCTGTGACAGGAATTGCATCAGCTCTGGAACAAGTATGACAAAAGGGACTCGCTGAGAACATACCCAGTTCTTCTGCTGGCAGGTTAGCCAAGTAAGAGCTCAGACTCAAGACCTCTCTTCTCAGTTCCGCGAATTTTTCCGGTAGATCTTTCACGATGATGATGCCCAAACTCTCGGGCCCGAACGCTTGCTCCAATGTTTCCAGCGAGACAGTACCATCTTGGAGTCCCTGCAACGTGACCGAGACCGCAGCCGGGCGTTCTTCGCTTGGTGCGATGGATCCCATTGTTGAGGAGTTGCAAGTGAGTATATGTCGAAGCTGGGTTGTGTGAACCAATGACCAGCTGGCTTTGCGAATCTTTTGTTGCCCGCGGCTTAATTCGGCTTACTTGATTTTGCCGAGTCAGTAGCAGGAAATGTCCAAGAAAGTAATCCCCGTTTTGTGTTGTCGCAAGGAATAAGTCTGTTCTGTTGTTATAGAGATAGGACCAAATCGCGAACTCTAAAACCGAGGTTGTCACATGGTAGGTATGTGAAGCCGCGCTTTTGGTCGGAGTTCGCCGACAAACATATCATTCTATCCGAGATCTCGCCAAGATTGCCATCCTGCGAACGATGACAAGCAGCACCTACCAGCTGTGAGGCGAAAAGATGATAAGGAAAGATCTCTAAGTCGTCGATAGTGCGGCCGCCATATCGCTATGTGTATGCTGACAATCATCGGTTACCAACACCAACCCTAACCCTGATTCAAGATTCGCTCCGGATTGAAGATCTCATGGACGATACGAGTGTATGGAAGGTGGTGGCGCTGATGGTTAGAATTGGTCTGCAACTATCTGCTTCCACTAAGACGACAACACCATCACCATACCTTTCAAAGCGATGACCCTAGAGTTCTTGCGACACCCACCCATTCAACCAACAAGCTAATCATATTTCCATACCCAAATGTATCTCTGACCCAAATGATTCACACAAACGCCCCTTGATCATCTCCAACCCTCCCCTTACGCGCTTGAATCCACCCGGTAACCAACCTCTGCCCCGGCGACGAGCCCTCCCTCCCATTACCATTCTCCCCCAAACCCACAGCTTTGGGCGGCGAAGACCTCGGCCTCCCCACTGTTGGATCACGTTTCTTGCTAGTCGGACCCGCCAGCCACTCTGAACTGGAGAGAGCAGGAAGACCACTGCTGACGTCGTCGACGACGTGGTGAGTGGCGGGGGTGTTCTCTTTATTCGTGTTGGCAGTCAAGGAAGCGGCGGTGGCGGCGTAAGGGCCCGCAGAGATGTTCTGGATGGTCGTGTCTTCGAAGACTGCAACGACCGGAGTGGGTTTTTTGCGGCGGACTTCGATCGGGCGGCTGGTGCCCGTGAGATTTGTTTTGTACTTGGCGCGGAGGTCAAAGGCGGATTGGTGGTGTTTGTAGTAGTGGTGGGAGGATGGTGGACGGAGGTGTGTTGTTGATAGAACCGGCTCTGTGTTGGGAATGGCGTCGGACATGGTGAGGTTGTTTGATATACAGTTTTTGCTTGTCATTGTGGCAAGGGGTGCTTTCGTTTGAGTCGAGGCCTCGAGATGTGCGAGAGAATGGCGTTTGGGCAGCGGGTTGACAGCCTTATCGCTTGCGTTGCTGATTACTTCTGGACTCTGCTTGCTGATATCGCTGCCTGGCCGCTGCAGGGAGCTTTCGGTGTCTGTTGCGGCATTGCTAGCCATTGAAAATTTGCGGCTCGTCCTTCGACTGGAGTTGTCGCTCGAATCGATGATGGGATATCGATCGTTCATGTAACTCGGTCGCCTACCGCTGGCACGAGGCCGGCTCCCTTGTCGAGTCCTTGATGTTCGCTCACTGTCGGACCCATACTTCTGTGAACCGCTTCCAGTTGTTGCCGATCGATCACGACTGAAAGGACCGAGGGTTCTCGTTGCTGGCGCAGAAACGGGATCGTGTGTGAGGTTGCCAGCCGCGTCTGTATCGGTCAGGCTGTTCAGTTCTTCAGAAAGCCATTTGCGCCACTCCCCACTGGCTCGCACAGGTCGCTCGGCGTGTAGTTCCTGTTTCTTCGGAGGCGATAATGCATAACGTTTGACCTCGCGACTTGTAATAGTGACCGTCATACCTCCTTCTTCCGGAGTCGTGGGACATGGCGAAGCACCATCGGTAGCACGCGAGTAAACACTGGGAGATAAAAGCCTCTCGCGGGTTCTACTTGCAGATGCAGGCCCTGACACTTTAGCATGCCGAGGCAAGCCGCCTGTATCTGCATCTGCATCTTGGTAAGGATGACGACTGAACGATGGCAATTCATACGGATTGTCCTCGTCATATGCGGAGGCGATCTTGCCGTCAGGAGCAGCAGGAGCGGTACGCAAGGCGGCCTGCCATCTAGCCTTGCTTTGTTGAACACGGCGGGCAATGCGTTCAGACGATGGAGGATCGGCTTGCAAAGGATCAATTCTGCGTTTGGACACATAGTGGTTGGCGGTCGGTGTTTGATCGGTAGACTCGTTGTGTGCAAGAACACGGTCTGGCGAGACTTCAACGACTGGCGACATCATCTTGTAAGCATCTGGGTCTGGCGTTACTGTCCTGATTGTGGAAGTACCACCATGCGTAGATAGGGCGAGAGACTCTGCTCGTCGTCGTGAGGGAAGCATGGACAATGACGATGTCGTACGAGACGCCGTACTTGTAGTGCTTTCGGCGAGATCCTCCTTCAATTCGTCGGGACCTCGTGGCAGCATATGCTCTCGTAGAGCCATGAACAAGGCTTGGCTGTCCTCGGATCCTTTCAGATCAGCACGGCTTGTTTTGCGAAGGCGATTTTGCACAGCACGGCCAAAGAAAGAGCTCTTCTTCCGAAGCTTGGATTGACTATCGCTGCGTTTTAGTCTGCCGTGTTCGTCTGCCACGCATGTTGACGCAGTGTTTGCGAATGTACTTGTCGTTCCAGCAGCAGTGGAGTTGGCCCAGCTGGTCACTCGAGATCTGTCTGTGGCGGCGTTGATGCTCACATTACTCTCAATGCTACCTTGCTGGAACAGTGGGAGGGTGTTTTGGCTCAGAGCCGCCGGTGAGTCATGGACAACGAACGGGTCGCTGAGCATTGTCGAAGATTGCAAGACTTCCTGGCATTCTTGGTCCAAGTCAGGCCGGCCAAGAGGTATGGGCTGGGGTTGCTGAGAGATAAACCCACTTGGCGCACGAGACGCCTTGCGTAGGAGCTTCTTGAACTGGGTTTTCATGGAGCCAGAGAAGATCCGAGTCTTTGTGGCAACAACTTCTGCGTACACAACTGGTGGTACTGGATCATCGCCTTGAGTCAGGTGTGCGATGGTAGAATCATCGGCATAGTTGAACGGTGGCAGGGAGTTGTCGTAAGTAATGCCCACAGTGTGACGTCGATCACTGATGTCCCGCCTTTGCAGCTTCTGAAACGATCCGAAGAAAGACTTGCGCTCGCGAATCTTGTGATGGCTGAAGTCTTGCAGTTGTCGGTCTCGCGCCAGAGCTATAGTATCTTCATCTGTCTGCGCATCCCCTGTTGATAATCGGCATGACGAGCGGTGATCAGACGCTGCCTTTGTTCTGTTGGCATAAGATTGTGGTTCCGTATAAGTGACGGATATGCCATCGTCGTAGCTCTTTTCCGTGTACCGCGGTGTCGGAGCCGGCGATGAGCTATGCAATCCCGTAACAGCACGTGTTCCTCTTGTAGGCAAACTCCGAGTTTCCAAAGCGGATGGAGGCTTCAGCTGGTATTCAATGGGCGCTGCGACAAAGCGGGCTTTTTGGTGAGCTGATTTGACATCAGCCTCGGTCTGAATCGGAATTGCTGCTTTGCAGCGAGCACCCGTCTCCTCAACTCCGTGTGACGCTCCGCTCGAGTGGAATTTCTGACTAGCTGCAGGTGTAGATTTGATGTCGTCGCGTCGTGCCGTTGACCGCCTGCGACCCAGTCTAGCATCTTCCAGATGACTGCCTTCCGAGCGGCCGGTGACCTGGCTCCGGCGCCGATGAAGTCCAGGTGGTGCTGGTCTGTAGTCGGGACAGCTCATCTGTTCGGTGGGTTGCGCACGTTTGTAGGCCTGTGTGGCGGCTGCTTCTGCGTGTTGGCGAACGAGGAAAGGATCAGATGTGGCCGATGAACGCTGACGAGCAGCTTGCATGGACGCTGTCGATCGGCTACGACGAAGGCGGTCCGATGTGGTAGTGTTTGAACGAGAAAGCATGCTACAAAGGCGAGTTCGTGGGAACGAGCTCTCAGGCAGGAAGGGGTTTCGGTAGGCCAAACACTTTTATCTCATGCCGCGGTGAGATGGTGTTAAGGTATGATTGTGAGTCGAACCATGCAAACAACGCATGGCAGAAGCTCGTAGGCAAGTGCAAGATGTCCATCCTGGCGCTTGCCGATGGTCTGTTGTCAAGAGGCAGGCGCGTTTCGGCAGTGTGCCAGATGGTTGGAAGGCCATGTTGGAGGTGAAGAAACGGGGATATTATCAGACCTACAGTAATGTACATTACCTACAAGCCTACATATTGGACTCAACGATGTTAAAGGCAAACCTTTGAAAAGCGATGCGTACTGTATGTTGGAAGCGCAGCTGCCCGACCATCCAGTTAAGAGGTGTACCTGAGTCGCGTGGGCATAGTAGGATGGCGCCCGTCCATGTCGTCTTGTGTGTGTGTGTGTCCATCCTCCAAACTTTAGTGGCAATGCTTATGTCGGCTCTGGAAATGATGTTGTCGAATCGGTGGCCCAATCCCTGGGATGATGATTGATGAGATCCGGCGCGTGGCGAAAATTAGTCAAATGAAGAAAGACAACTGCAGTGTTTCTAACAAGATGGACGATAATTCCGAGTCTCGCCCAGGACGTGCCTTGAGCGTTAGACACATGACTTGTTGTTGAACGGCAAGAGGTATAAAAATGCAAGGCACGGATGTTTGCGACAAATTGAGGCGAATGGCGTGATGGGGCGAGTATTGCGCAAAATCGGGTATGATGGCACGGGCGACGGGCCGACAACCTAGCCCTAGAGCCGAGCCAATTCGTCTCACGTGGCGATACATGTGCTGCTGGTACATACATATATGTTGGTGTTCATGGCGGTGTCGCACGACAGCCTGAGCGATGATACTGGGGTTTGGAAGGTTAGGTAGATGTAGGCATTGCTATCTGTAGTGGTAGGTGTATGCAGAAACATTAACCACGGATGATGAGTACTGTACATTAATTAACTTGGACTACATATACCACCAAGGTACATTTTGTCGAGTCATAGTAAAATAGAACTAGAACAGCAGCAGCAGCAGGCCAAGAAGAAGAAGGGTCTGGCGGTGACAAAGAAGTATCCGGGTACAGGCCGTCTCGGGTAGGTATGCCGCCCGCGCCAACTCCAACGCCTCCGTCAAAGCTGGGGTCTGGTATGTGGTAGGTATTCCAGGCACGCCATCAGTCTAGCCGATTGCACAACCCTCTTTGCGACTTCCCACTGTGAAACAAACCCATTCACCACCAACTCGGCACCTACTGCCTCCTCCGCATTCGCCATCCTTCGACTCATCACTCGCAATCTCGCTCCACACTCCCAATCCATACCGTCGGCACCGAACCTGCCCTCACTGATAACGCACGCGACACCGAGTCTTGTACTGTATTGTACCACTTTCCCATGTTGATTTCGCCATAAACCCTGTCGCCGACCATGGCATCACGTCCGCGCTCATCGCACACCATCGCCGCCCCCGACTCTCCTTCACAGCAGCTGCCTCCAGCCATGGCCGTCACCTCTGAACTCACAACGCGCCAGCAACCCGCCTCTGTTCCCGACTACGACGTTGACCAGCACGACTACCAAGAACACCAACATCTCGATCACACCCACGAAGAACACTGTCACCACCGACACGAACATCACGAACACCACGGCATACTGCGAAACCGCCACGGCCACTCCGACGATCAGAGCATCTCCCTCTCCTCCACCTCCAAACAGGCCGAGCAAACCGTTGCGCCTTTCCTCACCGAGCACATTCCTATGCAATACAACCCCGTAGGACCTCCGAGATCGACTCTATCACAGACAGAGCAGGACACACAAGTCGGACCGAACAGCAGCAAATTCTGCTACAAACATCGCCCAGACCTCAAGTGCAGACGTCAAGCCAACGAACCCTCTATGGATCAACTGCAGAATGAACTTGCATCTCTTTCGCAATCAGACCAGCAGGCCATCTCGCATGTCTGGTCGCTATTCTCTGCCGCTCCAGCCAAACACCGCAACCTCATGCTGCAAGGCGTTCTCGCCCAATGCTGTTTCCCTCAACTTTCCTACGTCGCCGCTAGCGTACGAGACCTTATCAAGATCGATTTCCTCGCAGCATTACCCGCCGAGCTCAGCTTCAAGATCCTATGTTACCTGGACACCACCTCTCTTTGCAAAGCATCGCAAGTCAGCCAGCGCTGGCGAACCCTCGCCGACGATGACGTAGTCTGGCACAAGATGTGTGAGCAGCACATTGACAGGAAGTGCACAAAATGTGGCTGGGGTCTACCTCTGCTTGAGCGCAAGCGGTTGAGGATAGAAAAGAGACAGATACAACTCCGGGCAACTGGCCGCGGCCTGAACGAATGGTCACCTCGAATTACTCCCGAGGCGGAAGACACCCCGGAGGAACCAGCCCAGCAACCGGAAACTTCCACATCAAGAGCAGGAAGTAAACGTCCTCTTGACCTCGGATCGCTATCGCCGGAATTACCCAAGCGCCAGTGCACTCAGTCAGTATCTGCAGATCAGGAAAACAACCAAGACAACGACTACTTTGCACCTCGAAAGCGTCCTTGGAAGGATGTGTACCGCGACCGTTTCAAGGTCGGTACTGCTTGGAAGTACGGCCGATGCAGCACCAAAGTCTTCAAGGGTCACACTAACGGTGTGATGTGCCTTCAATTTGACGAAAATGTGCTCATTACGGGATCCTACGACACCACAGCCAAAGTTTGGGACACCGAGACTGGACAAGAAATAAGGACGCTCAAGGGACATACATCTGGCATCCGATGCTTGCAGTTCGATGATCAAAAGCTCATGACTGGAAGTCTGGATGGAACTGTCAGGCTATGGGACTGGAAGACTGGGCAATGCAAACGTGTCTTCAACGCCCACTCCGAGGGCATCATTACACTAAATTTCAGCGGACGCTACGTCGCAACTGGATCGATGGATAAGACCATCCGCGTGTGGGATTCCGAGACTAAGCAGACGTTCCTCCTACGCGGCCACACCGACTGGGTCAACTGTGTCAAGGTCGATGAAGCATCCCGTACTCTTTTCTCCGCATCAGACGATTTGACGGTCAGACTTTGGGATCTGGACACCAAAGAATGCTTGAACGTATTCGAAGGCCACGTTGGCCAAGTCCAACAACTCCAGCTCATGCCGCCAGAATTCGAGCTAGACCACGACTCTTTCCTTTCCGGTGACAAAGATGACGACACTAGCAGTGTTGGCTCTGTAGCTCACCATCATCACGATGAGTCTCAGCAGACGGTACCGTTCTGGCCAAATGATTCTGAACGTGCAGCACCTCCGCGCTACATGTTTACGGGCGCTCTCGACTCCACTATCCGCCTGTGGGACACCCACCAACCTCATGCCCAAAGCCAACAACAACAGCAACAGCAGCAGCAGCAGCAGCAATCTGCTGAAGACACCGCAAATTCCTTCATCGTCCTCCCAACAGACCCTCTCACCAATTCACACACCCCCAGAGCTCAGGCATGCATCCGAACCTTCTTCGGCCATGTCGAAGGCATCTGGGCACTGGCAGCTGATCACCTACGCCTCATCTCCGGCAGCGAAGACCGAATGATGAAAGTCTGGGACCCACGCACAGGCAAATGCGAGAGGACTTTCACCGGTCACGCTGGGCCCGTCACTTGCGCTTGGCTGAGTGAGAGCCGACTCGCAAGCGGAAGCGAGGACTGCGAAGTGCGCATGTTGGTTTTTGGCGATCAATGCTAGGCTGGCATGATGACGCCCGACTTGATCTTTTTTTCCTTTGCAATTTGAGCGAGGCGCGTTTTGCATATTCCAACGATGAACGGTACTGCAAGAAACCGGTATAGTATGCAATGGAATGGGATTTTTTTTTGGGGAGGCTCTGATCTGATCCGGGAAAGAGATCGGTTTCTTTGATGGAAGTTATATACCAAGGCTGTCTCTTCTCTGACGGCAAAATGCATTGTCTCCACAGGCGCTGGCTGGAACATGTTCGATCGATCCAAGTCCCCCTCAACTCATTAATTTTCGCAGGTATGACCAGAACATACGATGATGGTGATGACGAGTAACTCTAGAGCAAAGAGAGACGTACAAAGAGTCCGAACACACCAGACACCAGCTTCCTTCTCCCCGGACTACTACTAGGCGGTGAGTTAGAGACAGTAGGTAGTCTCATGCGGATGGTTGAGCCTGACAAGCGAGTCAGCGTACGTTAGCCCTGTTCACTATCTGGGGATAAGTGGAGATCCGGATCCGACTGGATGGACGAGATGCCAAGTGAATGAGCGAGTTGAAGTCCTTCTTTCTTACTTTATTTTCTGGGATGGCACTGATGAACGAACGCCCAAAGCCACCTACCCGCTGCCGTAACGAACAACGTTTTGACGGTCGACGTCAGGCGAAGAAAATCGATACAGTAGCTTGGCTACACTGCATGACATGGCATGGCATGATGCAGGAGCAAGCGCAACAGGACGAAAGTAACGTCCCTTCGGAGCGCAAACCCTACATTCTCAATGCAACGTTTCCTCCCCCCTTTCAAACGAAACCCGCTCAAGCCGGAGACATCTGGAGCTTGTTTCCATCGAGCCTAGAAGAGAGAAGAAGCAAGTCATTGTCAGCCACATCATACCTTCCACCCTCCCCGGAACAATTCCACTCACTCAGTCTCTTTCAAATCGCCCATAGCCCAGAAAGGCGCGTCCGGCATCATGAAGCTGACGAACGCTATGCCGTGGCGTTTGCCATCGGTGGTGGGAATAACCTTTTTTTCTCGGAACGACGAGGTCGAGGTTAGCGGAAAGGATCATGGGAGCGAATGGGGTGTCCGGCGGAACTCACGATTTCTCCGACTGGACCGTACTTGCCACTGGCGAAAAGCTTCCGCAGGCTTTCTTCGGTGGTCTTGTCGGAGAGGTTGCTTTGTTGGGGGTCAGGTTAGCTCGGTGATGTGGAGGGACGACTGGGCTGCAGGGGTGAGGGATTGTGTAAGTACTTGAGTTGGAGGCGGAACATTGTTCGATCGTTGCGGGAAGATGGGTGTTCGATTGTATGGGGATGGAGCGAGAAATGATGTCGTGGAGAGCAGAGAAGGATCGAGAAGCAGAAGGACCCAGGATGGTCGTCTTTTACGTACGGTGGGCAGGACGAAAGTATTAGTTCCTCAAGGTACGTTCAATGGTCTTGCGGTGAGCCGTGCCACATGCAATATCAGAGGTGAGTTTGCTATAGAAAGCTCGGTTGCATGCAGCATGACACGATGCGACAATACCTGCAAGGCAATCCATCCTGACAGACCAGACCCCTTTGTTGCATCTGCTAAGGATGTTGAGATCACACCCGTGCCAGACCAGACAATCCTCCGCGCCATGCTACCGAATGACACAGCTTCGTTTGACCTCGACGCAGTACCCGAAACCCGAAATGGCGATTTCGACTGGATTGGTTGGGATTGAGGTTGTTGTGAGGCCACAGCAACAGCTTATTGGCTAGCCAGAAGATGCAGGTCGATTCCATGGAACGAATCAAGTCAACCTGCAGTCAGAACAGATGGCATTGGTTGTAGGTCTGTTACAAGGGTGTAGTCGCAATAGTGCAATGAGTCCAGGTGCGGCGGAGATGTCCATCTCCTATGTCCTATTTCCATCCAACTGCCATCAATACCGCTCAAGCATCACTGACAAGTGGCTGCACGCACACATGTGAGCAAGACTTTTTCGCCAGCGCCATCTACAGGTAGTGAGGTATGGTCAAGTTGGTGTCTTTGACGCATTCAGACGCGCAAGTTCTGTCCTCCGTCGAGAGTGAGGGGTGACCTACTGTACATACCTCAGTCCAATGTTCCTCTCTACTACGTCCATCACCACTCCAAGTACACCTACCCTGCCGCCAGAACACACACAATGGCCTCAGATTTAGCATGCGAGTGCCTGTACCCTCGCAGAAGACTGCTGATCGATGGTCCGACTCTCGGCGCGCTCTCTCCCTCTCACTAACCATTTGGTCTGGGATGACCGGAAGATCTTGCACAGCCTATACTACGCCAGCTCTTGACACTGTTTATGTGCATACAGCCTGTATAGATTGTAGTAGACCGGCAAAGCGAGTGTGGTCAATCTGCAATAGCAGTGCAATAGCGATTTGCAACGGGATGGGATTCGACTGACCTGTCGGCGAAGTACGCGACTCCAAGGAGTACCACATACATAAAGGCCGACATGACGGAATCCCTCGCTTGATGCTCATTCCCTCCAAGGCCATGACCTCTCATCAAACCCTCGTTCCAATGTTCCAGCCGGTGCACCATGTAGAGTAACCATACCCTGGCGGAGAAGCGTGCCAATGACAAGGCCTGCCTCACACGATGCATGCCATTCAGCTCTTGGGAGCATGCAGTCAAGCAGGGCCCAGTGGCATTCATCTGTAACAACACTGCAACGAAGGCCTGTTAGCGAAGCAAGGTACACGAATGCGCAAAGTATAACACACAAAGGCAGGCCCGACCAAACCTCTTACTTGATATTCATCCCGTCCAAAACTACGAACTGCCACTGAATCCTCCAATCCGATCATCTCTACATACCACATTACAACATGTCTTTCACTGCCACCGCCGAAAACATTCGCCTTGACGACGGGGTTCTCTATGCAAGCCTCCGGGCGAGCGACGGCAGTTGGAGTGAAGCTTCATTCGTTCTTACAGAAGTCATTGGCAACGACAACGGTAATCCTGACTCCCCGAGCGTGTTTTTTCCCACCGGGCAACAGTACTGATCTTCGGAACAGGCAAGTTCAGCACGCCCGGAGATAACTTCCTAGCATCTACCCAAGACTGCTGGCTCAAAGTTGAGGATAGGACCATCCTCGCCGGCCAGCTCGTGGATATCGAGGGGAATATTGGACAGGACGAGTTCGATCTTGACGAGCTCTTGGGCAACACTGACGGCGCGTTTGAGTGGACTGGCAACAATCAGAGACGACGGATTTGGTCCATCAATCATTGGTAGGCTTCGCACGCGTTGTGCCGGGCCAGGCTATTTGACTATGTCCGGTGAAATGCCGTCAATTGCGCTCAAGCATGATTGAAAATTCGCTGCACGCTCACGTGTGAGCAAGATCTTATCGCGATGTAGCGCCATCTGCAGGTAGTGTATGCATGATCAAGTCGGTGTCTTCGACGCGTTTACAAATCAATCCGTCAATTCGTTTCTATGTGCGTCAAGGTAGTCTGATCACCACTTTCCTCGCTTGGCGAGCTTCTCGTCAAACTCTTTTGCCTCGAGAGTTTGTCCGTTGAGTCTAAAAGAAATCACCAGTCGTCAGTCATTTCGTCTGTCGGAACGCATGCAAATGGGATACAACGGAAAGAGAATCCACCTACTCGCTGCCGTTCAACTTCTTAATAGCTCCCTTCAGAGATTTAGCATCGGCGTAGGTGATGGATCCGAAGCCACGGAGCTTTCCAGTGTCGTGGTCTCTTGGGAGTGTGATTTCCTTGACCTCGCCGTGCTCCTCGACAACGGGGCGGAGGACCATCTCATCGACACCGTCGGGGATGTTGCTTTGGGAAGGGGTGTTAGATGGAGAAACAATTTGGTAGACAAAATCAATGTAGGCTTACTTGATGAAAACTTTGTCAGACATGTTTGCAGTTTGTAGATTGAAAGGGATAATGCGGTCTGGAGAGGAGAGGGGATTGTATGGTTGATGATCTGGTCTTGGTGAAGAACGAAGAAACGTCGCTCTTGTGACAACCTTGGAACCTTGAATGCAAAAGACACGACCACGTTTCGGTAGATGACGTAAAGCCGTACATGGGCAATTAATAACACGGTACGATGCACCTGTAAACTCACCGCAGGACCCTTGGACGATCTCGTTTGCAAGACTGTTCGAGTGCGGACATACGAGCCCAATGAGTGTGCAACAGCGATCCAAGTTGATCCAATGCAGCGACTTGATGCCGGCATGCCTCCTTCTTGCCACCCTACTACCCAAACAATCATGCTGGAGCCAGTACTACCTACTGTAGAGCGAAGTGGCATCCAGAAAAATGGCTCAAGATCTTCGAGTCCAATCCCCTACAACGCCGTTGACGTAGAGGAACGAGTGTGGAACCAGACAAAAGCGGGGCCATGATCTGGCGGTAAACCAAATCAGACTATTGCAACAATGATTTGCAATACCTAACTTGGAGATCGCCGGAGATCTCACGCTGGATGTGTGTGTGTTCGTCTAATGTGGGCCTCTTAGCAAACATGATTGATCATTCGACATCAACAATCGATCAATCGAGTTCAAATCCCTCGGCCTAGAAATGGCGATGCAACTCAGCATTGACACCCAACGCCAAAGTCGATGTTAGGCCAACACTTCTCTGAACACTGCCGACGCAAAGCAATAATAGCACCAGCATGCAATAACACTGCAATAGTGATGTGCAAAGACCGGAGCTCGCGAAAAGCTCATGTCGTCCATACAAGGATGCAAATTCGAAAAGCACAAGACGACAAAGCAAGTTCTCTAATCTGTCGTAGTCTAGCGGCTTTTGGTGAAAGGGAAGAACGTTGTGCCAATAGCACTGCAATGAATTGTAAAAGGATCGAAGACAAAGGCTTGAGCAGTCGAGTTATCGATGACATGGGAAGCATACATGCAAGTAGAATAAGAATTAAACATCTATCAAAAGCTTCGAAAAGGTAATTACAGACACATAGACAAAGAAAGAGAAAAACACCGTTCCATCCATCCCATCACGCAAAGTCCTCAAAGTCGTAATGATGTGCAAAACGTCCCAAGACACCATTCCACCCTGACCCTTTCCCGAAAGATATCACCAAGCCCTCGTAAGCGCTATGCATCAAACACCAACAAAAAATTTGACTCCAGAAATCAAGCAATTTCCCTCTCCCTCTCTCCCAATCGTCATCAATACATCTTAAGCCTTGGACAAGCGCTTGATGACCTCCTCCTTCTCGGCGACGGGCAGCATGCTGAGGACTTGCATGACACCAGCAAGACCGCCATCCTTGTTGCTGCGCATGAGAGCGGCGACATCGTAGGCCACGGCATCGCCCTTCATCTTCTCGATGCGCTCGTGGATGTTCTTGCGGTTCTCCTCGTACCAGACGGCGACGCTCATGTCGTCGGTACCGAAGGCAGGGAGCTGCGACCAGGCCTCTAGGGTCTTGAGGCTGGTGGTGCGCGAGGCGGCGAGCTCGCGGGGGGAGGCGGCCGCCATGCGCTTGAGGACGTACTCCTCGTTCAATCTGCGGCGGAGGCGCCAGTAGAAGAAGCGACGAGCCTGGGACCAGACGAGCGGCGAGCGAATGGTGTCCTTGGCCTTCATGCGACCAGCACGGTCGTGCAGGTCAGCGTACTGCAGGCTGATCTGCAGGTAGACGGGGAGAAGGAGGGTTTCGCGCTCGGTCATCTTGTTCTTGATCTCTGTCTGCTGTTCCGGGGTAAGGTCCTTCTGCAGCGAGCGACGCTTGAGGTCGCCGTAGGTAGTGTCCAGACGGGCCATGGTCTCGAGCTGCTTGTCCTTGCGGAACTTGATGCCGACGATGCCCTCGGGCTCAAGGACACCACCGCGTGCCTCTTCGTCGGCGTACATCTCCATGAAGCTGGGGTTGATAGTAGGATCGACAACGACCCATGAACCACCACGGAGCTCACCGAAGGGAGGAATGTACACGAAGACGGGCTGCTCGTACTTGACGAGGGCGTCGACGATGTAAGAGCCGTACTTGAGGACCTCGTTGTACATGTCGCGCTGTCCACCGGAGAATCCACGCCAGTTGGCAAGGATCATGAGCGGCAGCTGCTCACCGTTGTTGAAGTCACGAATGGCCTGTGCGGTCTTGAAGGCAGAGTTGGGGTACCACACACCACCGGCCTCGTTGGTGACCTGCTCGATAGAGTCGGGGTTGGCAGGATCGGCAGGCGACACGTTCTCGACCGAGCGGGTCTCGACACCGATGACACCGACAGGAATGCCACCAAGGCGAGCGCGACCAGTGACGACGGTGCGGGCCCAGCCACCAAGAGACTCCCTGAAGGAGTCCTTGTCGAAGAGACCAGACAGGAAGCCATCCTCTGTCTCCTGACCAGCGATCAAGTGGCGAACGTCGTAAGGAGCCTTCTGAGGGGGGTAGAAGGTGATGTCGCGATCCCAGGAGTCAGCAGACGGCGAGATAGGCACAGGGTTGCCCTTCTTGTCAGGGACAAAGGACATCCAGTTGACAATCTTGGAGACACCCTCAAAGTCATCGTTGGCAGTCATGTGGGAAACACCGTTCTTGTACATGATCTGAGTGCCACCAAGCTGCAAGTTGGAGGTGTAGACCTCACGACCCAAGAGCTTGTTGATAGCGGGAGCACCGGTGAGGATGATGGGCTGGCCCTCGACCTGGATGGCACGCTGGCCAAGACGGACGAGGTAGGCACCAATACCGACGGAACGGCAAGTGACGAGCGTGATGGTGAAGATGTCCTCGTAGGCACGCGAAGTCTCACCAGCGATGAGACCGGAGCCCTTCAGACACTCAACACCAAGACCGTCTTCTGCACCAATGATGGTGACAACTTGGTGACGGACCTCGCCATCGACGTTGACTTCCTTGGTGATAACGGACTTGAGCGCGCCGTCCTCGAAGCGAGCCTTCTTCTCGGGAGTGAGGTAAAGGTACTCGAAACCAGCCTCAGGTCGGCTGGCATCCCTCCAGGCGACGGAGAAGTGGGGAATCAGTTCCTCGGCCATGCCGATGCGGGCACCGGAGTTGGCAGACAAGTAGATACGCGGGATACCAAGCTTGCGAGCGAGCTCAGAGCACTTGTGGAAGAACTTGTCCTCTTGCGGGCCGAAGGAACCAATCTTGAAGGTGATGTCGTTGGAGATGATGATGAAGCGACGGCCGCGAGGGTACTCGGGAGTCTTGGCTGTGATGAGCCAACCAACCATGCCGATGGTGTTGGTACCAGGCTCGCGGTTGACCTCAGCGAGGTTGTCAGAGTCGTCGAGCACAAGTTCACTGTACTCGATGCACTCGCCCTGGACTGGCTTCTTGTCCTTGAGGGCGGCATGCTGGGCAACGGTCGCGTTCCAGCTATTCTCGATGGCCTGGCGGAAGAGCTCAGGGAAGTCGTAGACGTACTGGGTACCCATGATGTGGGCCTTGTAACGCTTAGGCTGCAACGCGCCCTTAGTCTCGTAAGGCGAAGCAACGGGGCGAAGGTGCATGGAGCCAATCTTGGTGGTACCGCCAATGCTGTGGAAGAGCCAGTCACCCTTGTCTGACTTGCGCTCTTCGTACAGCTCAACCTGGACAATGTAGCCCGAGGTGTTGGTGATGATGACACGAAGAGGGTAAGGGGCGCCAGTGGTGGGATCAGTGCAGACGATGCGAATCTCAGCACCAGTGACACGGAGTCTCCAGGCGCGGCGGCCGAAACGGTCGAGGAAAGTGGCAAGGGCCTCCTCAACCTCTTTCGGGTCGAGAGGGAAGACAGCCGAGAAGTTGATGAAGATGTGGTTCATGTCCGAGTTGTTGTTACCAATGATCTCCATGGCGTCCAGGATATCGGTCATGAGGCGGTCAGCCTCAGAGATCATGTACTCCGCAGTCGGGATGTCCTCACGCAGACGACCAGGCCTGACGACAGCGCGAGTGAAGAAGCGCTTGTCGTTCTCGTTGGTCTTGCCAACAGCCTCGTACATGTGGATGTTGCGGTTCTCGGTGAAAACGGGCTTGATGTTGAACTTGGACAGACGGCTGAGCTCAAGCTGGAAGGCAAGAGCCGGCTCGCTGTGGCGGATGCTGGTGTCTTCCGCGTAGGTAGGTCCACGGAAAGTGAAGTAGCCAGGGTAGGTGCCATCCTGGTGACCGCAGATGAATGTCAGACGGCGCACGCGGCGGGCAAGGAGCTCCTGCTTGTAGTCTTCAACAATGGGCATCAGACGGGCCAGGATCTCCTTGTCGTCAAGACTCTCTGAGTTGCGGATAGCAACGTTGCAAACGGCCGAAAGCTCGTCATCGTTCTCAGGCTGAGCAACGTTTGGCGTTCTACGCTTGGAGAGGTCAGTAGAGAGCGTGTTGCTCTCCTTGCGGTCACCCTTTTGGCCAGCAAGAGGGAATGCCTCAAGAGCCTTCATGAGAACGTCATCGATGTCATCGATGTACTCGACAGGGACGACTGCTCCCTTTCTGGTAGGCTCGCCGCCCATGGCCTGGCGGTTGAGGTAGCTCATGTCACTGATAGAGTGGACGCGGGAGAAACCGTTGGCGGCAGGTGTGCCCGGAGTAGATGGGTGAGACGACTCGATGGGCAGACCGAACTCAGACTCGCCAACCTTGCGGAGGGCAAAGTCCCATGACAGAACGTAGGGAGCGTCGTTGCCCTCAACCAGGTAGTCGATGCTCTTGAGCTGGTAGGCACGGTAAGCACGGCGGGTGTACACTTCGAGCGCGGCGAGCGAGACCCACGGGTCGGAGTGGACGAAGAAGTGGGGAAGCACATCGAAGACGGTGTACTTGGAGTCCACAACCTCCTTGATGACATCGAAGTTCGGCTCACGGTGCTCCCAGCCGCTTTCGCCGTAGCGGGACTCGAGGACAGCGGAACGGAGAATGTGCTCCATCTGGGCGGTACGCTCTTCAAGAGTGGGCATAGCGCACTGGATCAACAGCTCACGCGCCTTGAGGGCAACCTTGCCGGTTGCGCGTCCCTCGAGGTCTGCAAGCTTCTGCAGGTGCGGGCGGAAGTACTTGGCGACATTGCCAACGTTGGGCTGGTTGGGCCTGTAGTTTGTGAGGATCTCAACGATGAGGTTGTTCTTCGCGCTGACTCTAGTGTGAGAAAGGACGATCTGAACAACGTTGATCAGCTTCTCCTTGTTGGCGTCACGCAGCGCAAGGATGACCTCCTCGTCGCGGCTCTGGCGGGCAGAGAAGATGCTCTCAACATCGTAGTACTGGTCGAAGAGCTTGGTCATAGTGATGAGCTCGTGTGCCTTGAGGCCGTCTTGGTAGCTGGTCATGATGTCAAGCAGAGGCGCGAGGGCACCACGGAGGAGGTCAGCGTCTCCGGCGGAGACAGTCTCATCGGTGAAGCGCTGGAAGGCCTTCTGAAGAGGCTTAGACGGGAACTCCGAGCCACGAGCGTGAGCACGCTTGACGATATCCTCAAGAGTGGTGTCGAGCTTGGCCGGCATGCGGGAGTGGAGAGCAGAAGCTTGAGCGCTCCACTCGCCGTAAGGCAGCTCAGGGTCGCGAAGCACAGTGATAAGGTCCTTGAGGGTGCTCTTCATGACCATCTGGTTGTCGTAACCCTGGAGAATGTTCTGGAGCACGCCCATGGAGTGAGCGAACCTCTGTGGCGGCTTGGTTCCAAGAACGCTGGGTGCACCAATCTCAGGGATGGGCTCGAGGAAGGGCTGAGCAGACTTGACCTTGGTCGGGTCATCGAGCGCCAAGATACCGAGAATGTCACCAGCCTCGAGGGTGGCGCCGGGCTGCTTGATGAGGTTGACAAGACCATCTTCTTGGGCGATGAGAGGCATGTACATCTTCATGACTTCAACCTCAGCGAAGGCTTGTCCCTTCTTGACGTGCTCGCCGTTCTCGACAGTGTACTTGACGAGCTTACCCGGGGATGGAGTGCGCAGCTGGGTAGGGTCGTTCTCCTGCTCGAGCAGGCAGGTCTTGCCGTCGACAGACATGCGGATGGCACCGACCTCCTCCCTCCAATAGACGCTGTGCGAGCGGCCACCGAGGAGGACGAGAAGACCGCCATCAGATAGGGCGCGAACACCGACGAGAGTCTTGCTGCCGTTCAGGAACAGAGTGTAGCTATCAGCGCTGGAGCGGGTAACGGTGAACTTGTACTTGCTGCCGTCATAGATGAATTCGACGGGGAAGACGGTCTTGAGAACATCCTTGCTTGGGACCTGACCCTTCTCGAGACCAGTGCGGTACTCGTTGGTGCAAATGTCGCTGGCGACGTGTGACTTAGTAACAGCACCGCAAATGACAGCAACAATCTGGTCGGGCCTTTCAGCCGTGAGCTTTTTGCTGATCAGCTCGTCGAGCCAGCCGGTTGTGATGGTGTTCTCCGAGAAAGCTGGAGTCTCCAACAGCTTGATCAGGTATTCCACAGTGGTCTTGAAGTCACCACGAATGCTCAGCTCTTTCAAGGCGACAACCATGTGCTTGCGCGATGCCTGTCTGTTCTCGCCATATGCGAAAATGTGACCGAATTGAGAGTCGGAGAAGTTGTGAATGGATGAGGCGGCACCGACGGAGAAGTAGCCCCATACGTTTGAACTGGATCGGAAGTTGAGTTCGTGCATGGTACCGGAAGAGGGCTTGAAGCCCTCGCCGGGGTCTTCGGATGTGATACGGCAAGCGGTACAGTGGCCCTTGGGTTGCGGCCTGCGCTGCGCAAGAGCAGAACCCTCCTTTTCGAAGCCGAAGTCGATCTCTGTGGTGGTGTGCGGGTCGGCACCGTAGAGCAAGCGAATGTCACGGATGCGGTGGAGGGGAATACCCATGGCAATCTGTAGCTGGGCGGCCGGGACGTTGACACCAGTCACCATCTCGGTGGTGGGGTGCTCGACCTGGAGACGAGGGTTAAGCTCCAAGAAGTAGAATTTGTCGTCGGCGTGAGAGTAAAGGTATTCGACAGTACCGGCAGAGACGTAACCGACGAGCTTGCCGAGGGAGACAGCAGCCTTCTCCATTTGGGAGAAAGTTGCCTGTCCTGCAATGGTGACGGGAGCTTCTTCGATAATCTTCTGATGTCTGCGCTGGACGGAGCAGTCGCGGCCGAAAAGCGAGATGTTGTTGCCGTATTGATCGGACAGAAGTTGAACTTCCAAGTGGCGAGCGTTGCCAGCAAGCTTCATGATGAAGATGGGAGAGCCAGGAATTTCACTGGCAGCAGCGTGATACAGCTGCTCAAAGTTCGACTCGTCCTGAACCATGCGGATACCCTTTCCACCGCCGCCCTCGGAGGCCTTGACCATGACGGGGAAACCAATCCTTCTTGCCGCTGCGAGACCTTCTGCGGGTGACTTGACGCAACCCTGCTGGTAGACCGAGTCCTCGACTGTGACAATGTTGTTGTTGTCTACCACGACCTGGTCGACGCCGGTACCAGACCAGGGAATGCAAGGAACGCCGGCGTGCTGTGCAACGATTGTGGAGGAAATCTTGTCACCAAGTGATCGCATGGCCGAACCGGGAGGACCGATGAAAATGATCTTCTTGGGCGATGCAGCAAGCGATTCTGGGAGCTTAGGGTTTTCGGATGCGTGTCCCCTGTTATGCTGCTGTTAGCTGTCTATCATTTTACGACTGTGGTATCCATGTCTCCGAATCTTACCATCCTGCCCAAACGGCGTGAACGTTCATGCGCTCAGCCACGTCGACAATGAGCTCAACGTTGGCGTAGTTGTTGTTGTTGGTACCACCGGGGACCTCGACATATTGGTCCGCCATGCGGATGTAGTCTGCGTTGGCCGCCAGGTCCTCGGGAGTGGCCATGACGGTGAACTGAATGGCGCGCTCATCGCCCAATGTCTCGTATGCCCATTTTCGCACTGATCGGATCTCTTTGACGGCGGCGATACCGTTGTTCGCGATGAGGACCTGCGGGATCGTCAGAATCGGCGCTGGATGGATCACATTGGCGGTGAAAAGCTCTTTCGAGGATACTTACGCTGGAGATGACAGTGTGACCGTCGCTCGAGGCGACGAAATCCTTGACCTTCGAGGGAGGGGCCTTGGAGAGCTCACTGCCGCCAATAAAGTGGCTCGCGAGGTTGAACTTTGCGGCATAGCTAGATGGAGCGCCATTGGCGTGTCCATTGACAGCTCCGCTAACTGCGTCGGCCATCTTTGCAACGACAGAGGTCATGTGAGGGGTGTGTAGAGGTGGTCGCCGATGCGGGATTAGGAAAAAGTCACAAGCAGCCGCGCTGAAGGAGCGTAAGGGCGGCTGGCTGACTGGCTGACTGGTGGTAGTGGCGGAGGCGGAGGAGGAGGAGAATTGGGGACGGAGATGGGAAGCGGTGTCTCGAGGTATTTAGCAAAGGGGTCAATGGAAGACAAGGACAGGGTGTTGCGCTTCTTTTTCGGAGAATCGAATCGAGTGTGGGGGCGCGCGCGGAGAGTCTGGTATTGCTAGGTAGCTGGACTCTTGAAAGCAGGAGCCGGACTATGGCTTCGGCTGTTGACGGTGATGATGATGGGTTGTAGTGAACTGTATGTATGTATGCAAAAGGAGAGGTAAGACAGATCGAGAGAATGGGAGGGAAGAGGTGGAAAACAGTTGGGGAAAGGGCGACAGGCCAGCTACATGTAGGTCGCTCTCACCATCATCCAACCTCACTCACTCATACCTAACCTCACCTCACTGCTCTCCCACTCCGTTTCCCTTTCCTTCGACAACCCATCAACGACCCTTTCCGGACGACGCACGGCGCACGGACTGCGCACACGGAAGTCCGACCAGTACTTGTCAGTCAGTCCTCGCCCAAGTCAAGTCCGTGCGGTCAACGCAGTCAACACTTTGTGATTACTGCTATCAGCTGCCATTGAGACGAGTCTCTCGGCCATGCAGTGCACCCGTCCCTGCTCTGCCCGAGCGGCGTCTCATCCGTCCTCATCACCCTGTCGAGCCTGTCTGTAGGTGGTACAATAATCCTCGACGAGCTTCCCAACCGCCGTCCCGCCAACTCTGGTTGTGGGGAAAGCTGCTCCCGACGCAGGGCATGGCAGGGCGAGATGCATGACCATTCTCGACATTTTGGGATTCTATCTCTCAACCGTCTGGGGCGTCAAGTGGAGGATATCATTATAGCTGGGTATGCGCATTGGTTCACTGCCGCGCTGTTTGCTCTAATCACCTGCTCATCCCCGGCCACGTAGCCACGCAGCAACACTGACAACTCTCTTCCCTTCCCTTCCTATAATTCATGCAATTCTTGCCCTCGGTGGTCTGTGCAATTTCCGGCTGTGCGGATTCCGAGCGAATGAAAGTGGTGATGTGCCGTGGTAAGACTCGGGCTAAATTTAGCTACATGCGACCTAGATATACAACAGTCCCGCAGCCCCGATCAATGACACTGCTGATGTCAGATAAGAAAGAGTCGCACCATAAATCCAGTCTTTGCTACAACCGACAATGTCGACACTTACACTCTGCATATCAAACCTGCAATCATCAACAACGCCAGCCTTGAGACATCAACATGCATCAAAACTCTCCCACATCATCAAACGGCCGGCCCGTCGTCACGCAACCAAACATTTCATGTCCGATCCGCGCTGTCGTCAAAGACTATCAGCACAACCTAGTCTGACGGGCGCACAGTTGGTGTCAGCCGCAAATCGAAGAATCCTCCATTTCCCCCAACTAATTCTCCGGAGACCATTCCTCCTCTCCTCTCGGCTCTCCAAATGTGCCGGATCAAACCACAAACAGCATACGCTGCTAGTTCCTATACTCTCGCATCGCATAAGCCACCAGCCGACTTGACGATCGATTTACGACGGTACGGATGCGATTAATTCCCCGAACCCTAAAATGGTAGACGGACCTCCATCGTACTTGCGCAAGCACAGTGCCGAACATCTACAAGTCGTCAGTGATTTAAATGGAAGACTCAACGATGCCTCGGCGGTTTGCTCGATTGCCATGTTACCTATGCTACATATACCGACATCCCCACTGAGCAAGTACAGTATGGTGATTGCATGAATGCTCACTAGTTTTCGGGAGATTACTCCACTATACCAACACCACAATAAGTGTCAAGAGATCTTCGATCTTTCTTCAAAGACAGGCTCCGAGACACGGTAAAGTGCAGTTTGGCTTGCGTTTCCGTACATATGGTGTCTCACTGTGCTGTGGCAACCCAGCCGTTAAGCATATATTCAAGACAACCCTCACAACGTTTTAGGTCTATGTGGGAAGAGGTGTGCAAAGAGCTTGCATTTTGTGACAACAAGAGAACATCAAGTCGAGTACCCAAGATGAAGTCAAAAACAAGTCCTGATTTCATGTTCATTTTTGAACCCTATATGATACAGCCTCTTAGCTCTTTGATTACTTCATCCAGTACTTGAGCTGTTTGATCCTTCTGTGCTTCCGCGCCAAGATTCGTCGTCACCATATCGCCGTCCAAGTGATCGACGCCTAGGCACATTCTTACCGCCCTTGCATACTTCTTTCCCATTCGAAAATCTACCTTTACCACATCTTTTTCTCCACAAGCTGCCGCACTCAGCCAAGTCTTGACTTCCGCTAGTTGTGTCAGTGGTGCAATCGCGACCCTTTTCACGTCTATAACTTGTTTGACCAATGTGCTCAAAGGTCGCCATTCCGCAATCTCCATCAGAACGGTGCCCAACGAGTAAAGGTCCATGAAAGGCTGATAACGCGCCGCCGCGCCATCCAGAGCGCCTGGATGCCGATAGATGTCTCTCGCAGGCTCTACAGAAGGCTTGTCGGTAACCTCACCCGGAGCATCGAGGCGAGCGAAAAGAAAGCCAGTCAGCACGGGATCCGCAAGTATGCTTTCCCCGCCCTCGAGGAACCTCGATGCATCTTCTGCGAAGAACCGAACGTTTTCTGAGCGAAGGTTCTTGTGCATCCAACCCACGGTGTGGAAGTAGCGGATGCTCTGTGCGATCTGGATCGATAGGTCCATGCGAGCGGAAACACTCGGCGCTTTGGGCCCTTTCGCCCCACTCAAGATGTCTTTGAGCGACATTGTATGTTGTGCAGTCAAAGCTGGAAGCTGGAATACAAACGCCACCCGAGAAGCATCATCTTCAATAGACAAACCGATGCAGTGAAGTGAGCGGAATCGCGAGTCTTTCGGTACGTGCAGTACCTGCGCCAAGTGCTGTACTCGCTTCAGCAGCTTCCATCGACTCTCGGAAGATATTGCTTTATGCTCAACGAAACATTTCTGGCCTTCGAAAGTGGCTAGACCAACGTCTCCCGGTGCATTCAGTGGTGCAAAGTCGAGAAGTTGATTTTGCGAGATCTCTCGCAAGGGCTGCACGTTTTCCACGATTTTATCTTCATCCGGGCTTTTGACAGCTTTCGATGAGCTCTCGATCCCCAGTATAGCCGCTTTGACAGCCACGATGTTGGCCAGAGGCATCGGACCATTGTCATCGCCTGCCGGAATCGTTTTACTGCCGAGCGCTTCACTCAACGCCCTCACATCGTCAATCTTTTCCGTCAGTCTGATAACTCGGGACAAAACTAATCGTTGCTGATGTAGCATGTCATCTTGAGTCAGTGGATCGAGCAAGCTCCAGAGCTCTTGAACGTAAATTCGGACTTCCGCCACCATCTCCTTAAACTTGTCCCGGTCGAATGCGACAAACCACAAGCGCTTAGGCAACGTGTTGCGGTCTTGAATCTGCTTCGAGCGCCACAGAATATCCCTGCGCGTCTCATTCGATATTGCAACGCCCAAGACGCGAGCATGATCATCGCCTTCTCTCTTGCCCGCGTCTTCTGGACGGACCTCAATGAGCCTGAGATTGTATCGACGCGACAATTTCTCCACGTCGCCCAGGATGTTGCTGAGCTGGAAAAGCACCGACTCCACGACGACGGCGTTGAGACGTCTGTCAAGCACACCTTGTGGCCCTAGCAATCCTGCTCTCTTCGCCCACTCTGTCAAGCGTAGTTCTTGAATACCAAGCAAACACAGCAGCGAGCTGCTCACCTTACCCGCATTGCGTGCCTCGGAAAGTATCACGATGCCTTTGATACACCCGCCCAGCAGCTGAAATGCCAGTGAGACGACCCCGATTGCCGTTCCGGGGTCCATGCTGTCGTTTTGCGATCTCTTTGGGGGTCGGAACAGAATTGCTGGATCGAACCGTTGCTGGAGATGCGGTGGTGGCAATGTGATGCCTCTGTTCGCTTGTTGGTTGCATACAAGCCACGTATACATGGATGTCGCGTTGCCTCGTCTCGCTCGTATTGCTGCCCAAATAGCGGGGCAGTAATGGAACGCAAGCGAGCAACTGCGGCATCCCATACCTACATACGCCAGATGCGAGTGCGACGTGTGAGATGGAGAAGCTCGGCTTGCTAAACGATGTAGTCAAACGTGTAGACTCTCTACACTGGCTGGCGATGCTTGCGACTCCAGATTGTTTTGACTTTTGTGTGACCTGCTTGCCGCCTTGAAGACGGTATCAACAACGATGGAATCTCTTTCAGGACGGCCGCCAACACCGACGGCATCAAGTGCTGCTGCGTCTCTACCGCAAGCATGCAATACAGAAAGCAACAAGACGGCGAGGAGCTATTCTCCAACACTCTTCGACATCCTGAACATCAGCGACCTAATAAAGGGCTCAAAAGAATCGAACAGTTCACACATCCCACCCACATTTCTCGAGACGGCGTCGGTGGATTCTGCTAAGCAGATAGGGAGCGGCGCATCTTTTCGCGCAAGCCTTCGCGCAATTCCCGAAATTACTGAGGAAATACAAATACAACCTATCGACATGGGCGGCTGGACAGTTACGACGACTTTGCCAGCTCCAAGCAGGCCGAAGTATGTCGTCTTCAAAGTCGCCAAAGTCGCTTTCGACAAGCAAGGGGACCCTCGTCCAGATCACAAGACTGCGTTACAAAGCGTCCTGACCGAGTTTCATGCACTGCTACATCCGTCTCTACTGAAACACCCTAACGTGGTCGACCTGTTAGATATCGCATGGGGCTCAAATCCGTTCAACCACGAGCAACAACTACCCGCACTCGTATTGGAATACGCCGATCAAGGCACACTACTCGACGCTATTCGACGTGGAGACATGTCCAGTGCCGAGAAGCGTGTGCTGTGTCACGATACTGCTGCCGGTTTGCAGGCGCTGCACGATGTTGGCCTTATACATGGCGATGTCAAAGCCGAGAATGTGTTGCTCTTCTCGAGCAAAGACCGGCGAGTCGCAAAGCTGTGCGACTTTGGATTTTCACTTGTCGAGGGCTTCGAGTCTGATACTATCTGGCTGGGTGGTACAAGACCGTGGCAAGCACCAGAAGTGCAGCACGCAGTGCCGATATCAGAAGCAAAACACACAGATACGTACTCCTTCGGCCTTCTTGTCTGGTACGTAACGCTCGACGGACGCGACCCTTTCAAGAGATTCTTCTTTTCGGATCGACCTATCGAAGAATGGGATCAGGCAATGATGGAGTACAAAGCCCAGGACGGCTTGCGCGAAACGAGCAAGACGAGCTTTTGGTTTCATCTCCACCTCGAAAAGATCATGCTAGAGGGCACAGCCACAGCCGACCACAAGATCAACAGAGTTCTGAAAGCAATCTCTGACAAAGCGCGTGACAGACTTCCATCACTATTGAAGCAGGCACATGCATTGATTGTCCACGGGGATGAGATCCTTCAAGTCATCGACAGGGTCTTCGAGCATTCACTTGTCAGCGAGCCTAGCAAGCGGAGTCTTCCGGCCATCATCGACATTCTTCAACCAGTCACTACCAGCATCCCGCTTTCAGGACTTACCCTCCGAGCATCTTCGACCTCTACCGGCGACGTAGATGTGACGAAGCGAGAATCAGATCACGGAGAGAAAGAAAATGCGAGAGGTGCAAAGGCGGACGGAGCTCCGAATGAGCGCAAGGCATCGATTCAATCATGGGAGCAACGTGGGTTCAAGGTACCTTTGACCAGTCCACTAGTTGCAACGAAACCACTAACAGCTCCCAGAATGAAGTTCTCTCATGGCATATCATCCGCACACTTCCCCCCGCATTGCATCGCACTGTTTACAATGCTTTGTCAGAAACAGAGGAAGGCTCCGATGACGCTTCCAGGCTACTCCTGCTCTGCTCATGTTTGGTTAACGGCTACGGATGCACTGTTGACCTCGAACGTGCGCTCAGGGTGCTACGCAGGGCAGCTAGACTCGGCAGTGTCCCCGCTCGCGTAAACCTCTATCGTATCCATGCGGCTCTAGGTCGAGGAGAGGTCGCAGGAGAAGATCTGACTATACATCTCGAACGGTACGCTTGCTCCGGGTCCATCGCAGCGCTTGTGGATTATGCATCAGTAGCACCACGGCGGTTGGAGGATGCGAAAGTATTCATAGACCACGCGGTAGGAGGCGTTGGGGCATGGTGGACCCTTGAAAACCAGATGTTACATGGGCTTACGCAAAAAGACTGGGGTCGAGATGGGTTTCTACTCTCACAAGCGGACTCTCTGCCAAATGTCAGAGAATATAAGATCAACATGCGAGGGGATACCCTAGCCCATTACGCGGCGGCTTGTGGCGACTACAAATCGCTGAAAGCACTCTTAGGTCGTTTCGGCTTCGACGTCAACTGCCGTAACGACGCAGGCGACACGCCACTCATATGTGCCAGCCGATCAGGACAAGGTGGCACTATGATACTTTTGCTACAGACCTTCGGCGCCGACCCTTCTCTAGCTGCGAACAACGGAGAAACAGCACTACACTGGCTGATCTCCTTCAATGATGCCACGGTGCCGGCGGTCGCTAAGGATTTGCTTACTCGAGGGGCTGACCTAGAAGCCATGACTAACGAGCGCGTCGCTCATCACACGGTGCCTTGGATCGTGGATGCGGAAAGACTGATGCCAGGGGCTGCCATAGCCTGGGCAGCGTGCCGAAATCGACCTGAAATCGTTCGAGTACTATTGGACGCTGGGGCTCTGGTCTATCATGACAACGACTTCGACAAGCCCGGTCCCCTTAATTGGGCAGCACAGTTTCACCATACTCGATGTCTCCGATTGATGATCGATGCTCTGGAGCGTCGACACAAGAAAGCCGCTCACGAAACGGGAGGCACGGTAGCGAGTATCAGGTACTCTTCGCCCCTTTATCTCGCTACACATTCTGCGGATGTCTTCTCGATGATCTTGCGTAACGGAACAAGTTACTTGCAAGATATGACCGAGACGCTAGATTTACTGCGCCAAAAGTCCACCGGGATGAAATCCATGCCAAACTTTGGAGGAAGTAACCAGACACTTTTCTATCTTGCTGTGGCTGAGGCACACGACGAAGTGGTTCGTTACATGCTCCGACATCGATGGCACATCGAAGACCTGAACCGGCCATGTGGCGAGTCACTGCGCACTCCCGTGCTAGAAGCTGTGCGCTGGGGGAGGATGGCAATCGTCGAGTTACTGATCGAGCACGGTGCGGACGTACATGCTCGCGGCTCCAATTCGTACAAACCCAAGGAGAAGAACTGGTCCGCACTACACATTCTAGCTATGGAGGGACACGAGCAAGAAGGCATGGTCGAGAGCATCATCAGTCATGGGCTAGACGTCGATGGTCAAGAAAAGCTTCTACCGGCGCCCGTCAAAGAAGAGAGAAGCGAAGAAGAAGGCTCTCTTTGCCACAACTACAGCGACAGCGTGCCATACGGCCCCACGGAACTCAAGGATCCTTCAGAATATCTCGTCGAAACACCCCTGAGCTGCGCCTTTCGAAGCAACGCCTTTTCGCTCTGCGACACACTCATCACCTGCGGAGCTGATCTCTACGCCACCTGCACCTCAGCTGGACTCTACTCAGTCAGCACCCCAACCACCATCCTCGGGCATTTGATTGTATCCAACTCCCTCTACTCTCTTCCCCGCCTCCGTTATCTCTTCCGCCAAAAGCCTTCCACCCTCACGTCAGCCAAAAGGCCGCTATTCAAAGTTCAGCCAAGTCTTGAGCTATCAGCATTACACTTGGCCGCACTTGTCCCCAGCGGCGTACGCACGACAGATGGCACCATCGTCAAGATGAATGACTTCGACTTCGACACAAACCGAGAGATCCTGCACGAGTTACTTTCGCACTTCAACGCTCCTGGAGAACTCGACGCGCGATGCCAGCCAGACGGAAATACTGCTTTGATGCTTGCAGTTCGACAGAAGAACTTTGGTGCTGTCGAGGAGCTTCTAGTTGCGGGAGCCGACAGGGAATTAACAAACTTTGAAGGCAAGACTGCTTTGGACCTGGTGGTGGAGCAGATGGAAGCTAGTGGTCAGGGCGGGTGGGAAGAGGTGTTGGAGCTTTTCGAGCAGTTCTAAGGTACATGCCTCATTCCATGATGCTTACACCGCAGTCGCTAAGACGCTCGTCGGCGCTTTCCCCTCGATAAATACCCATGAAATTGCGAAGGTTTAAACGCCGCCATCTGGTTCTACATACAGCTATGCGGTTGGTTCCGGCGTACCAAGCCAAAATGAAACTCAAACTGGACTACACAGCTCACGTTCAATCTCGCGCATCAAAAATCAATGGAACGATGTGCACAGCAAACACGAGCCACTCAAATGTAAACTCACTAGCCGCCGGAGATGATGAGCTACTGTCCAGGCTTCTTTCCTGAGCTCACCTTGCTGTTAAGGTGCATGCGACAGAGAACGAACATCTCCAATCCATTATGTCACAATTAAGCTGCTATCTAAGAAGCTATCCGTATGCTCTAAATCGCCTTATTATTGAGAGAGACACGTCAGAGAGCGAGTATTCCCGACTCCAGAAATTGCCACTTAGCTACCGTATGATACAGCATCGCTAAGCTAGACTCTAGCATCATGCAGAGAGAGATATCAAACGATACAAAATCCAGATATCCTAGGGGATCACCATCACACAAATGCTAACATCAGATACCGTGACCTTGAGTTGCATCTTACCATGCCATTGAGAGAGAGACGTGGGAATACACATTCAACCCAGCATCTCAATGGATAGTGATCACACACGAGCTGCTACCAATGACATTGTCGTCGAAAGGCGGACAAGTCACCACTGAGAGAGAGGCATGATACAATGCCTATCTCAGAGGATCACCGTTACACATGAGGTGTTACCAAAGACGACGTTACCCAACAAATGAGTAGGTTACCATCGAGAGAGAGACGCGGAGCAACAGATCAATTCCAATGTCTGGGAGAACCACATTTCACTCATACGCTGCTATCTGAGACATTCGCACCGAAAGTCGAGCAAACGACCATCGAGAGAGAGGCATTATGCGATGAAGAAACTGCGACATCTCAGGGGATCACCATCACGCATACACTGCTACCGAACACAGTGTTATCGGACGATACGGGACAGACCACTGAGAGAGAGGCGTTGAGTAGAAGATTGATCTCAGCATCTCAGGGGATCTCAACACCATATGAGATGCTACCGAAGACATTAGCATCCTAAATTCCGCAAATGACCATTGAGAGAGAGGCATCAAGTAGAAGATCAATCTCAGCATCTCAGGGGATCGCTATACTACATGCGGTGCTATCAGGAACACTAGCATTGAAACGTGAGCACCTCGCTTTTGAGAGAGACGTCTTGAGCAACAAAGAGATTCACGGCATCTCAGGGGAACACGATCACACTAAAGCTGCTACCCAGAACACTAGCATGGAAACTGAATACGTTGCCACTGAGAGAGACTCATGCAAAGGTGAGATCGAGTCCAGTATCTCGATGGACAACCATCAAGTGAAAGCTGATACCGAGAATTTCAGCATCGAATTCGAGCGTGTTACCCCCTAGAGAGACGCATACAAAGATGAAAATTAGTCCAGTATCTCTTTGGACCGCCATCAATTGGTAGCTGCTACCGAGAATACTAGCATGGAATTCGAATAAAGTACCATTGAGAAAGACAGGGGTATCGTAACTATCTAAAACAGAGAAGAATCCAAAGATCCGCAAACACAAGAAAGAACCCCACAAAGAACCCACCCAAACCCCCCAAACCATCTGCCACCACCCACCCCTCACTCACTGCTCGAGTTCTCTACTACCGCCGGCGTCTTCTTCGGCCGGGCAGCACGTCTCTTCCTCTTGCCAGCGGCAGGAGGAGCAACAGGAGCAAGAGGAGGGGCGACAGGCGCTGCAACAACGGCCGGAGCAGGCGGCGGCAAAGCAGCAGCGGCAGCGGCAGCCTTGGTCTTGCGCTTCTTGGACGCAGGCGGTGCTGCGACCGGCGCAGAAGCCGGAGCCGCTGGCTCGGAAGCCGCGGAGATCTCGTCGGCCTTGCGCTTGGGCGCGCTGGCGGTGGTGGCAGGGGCCTTCTTGGGCCCGGTCTTGCGCTTCTTCGCGGCGGGGGATGGCTGGGGCTCCTCTGCCTTGACCGGCGCAGAGGGCGGAGCTGCTGGCTCCGAGGTAGAGATCTCGGCGGCCTTGCGCTTTGGTGCGCTGGTGCTGGGTTTTTTGAGCGCCGGAGCGCTGGGAGCGGGCGATGGCTCAGAGCCCGCAATCTCGTCGGCCTTGCGCTTGATTGCGCTGGTGCTGGTATTCTTGAGCGCCGGAGCGCTGGGAGCTGGCTGTGGCTCAGAGCCCGCCATCTCGTCGGCCTTGCGCTTTGGCGCGCTGGTGCTGGGTTTTTTGGGTGCCGGAGCACTGGGAACGGGCGGTGGTGCCACTGGAGCGACGGCACGGGTTGCGTTGCGCTTTGCGCCACGACCGAGAAGAGGAGGAGCTGATGGCGCGGCGGAGGGCCCGACAGCCTTCTTCTTGGGGTTCGGGATGGGCTGCCAATCGATGATCTTTGGGCCGGTGGGCGTGTAGTTGACGGTGTGGTTGAGGAGTTTCGCTGGCGTGGCTTGCGATCTGATGGACTTCGTCATTATGTTCATCACGAGGACGCGAGCGTTGCCAGGCACGAAAGTAGCCCATTTGTGGATGGACATGGGCGGCACGCCGTGCTCGACAGGGTATGGCCTGAGAAGATCGAATAGGACCCAGTCTGGTGATGTAGGTTAGCAAATGTAATCGAGAGAGTGTGTGATGAGGGAGGGGAAGTGACTCACCCTTGGCTTCGAAGAGGATCAGATCCTGGTACTTGGCCGCCCTTCTGACTCGCTTTATCGGCTCGGGTCCGGTGCCTGGAACGAAAGAGCCAGCGCCTGTGTCAAGTCGGACTCGTTGCGTGAGCCCATCTACCTTGACAGGTTCCTTCATGACAAGCAACTCCTGGACCTTGTCGGAGGAGAAGCCCATGAATTTGAAATCGTCAGCCATGTTCTCGGGGCCAACAGCTTCGACTTGAGTGCCCCATGGGCTCGGTTTTTTCTTGTCCACAGTCAGCCACTTGGTGAGTTCCGTGTCGATAACGGCTTGCGGCGGGAAGATCCTTCTGAAGGGAGGCAGCTCCATGTTGACCAGCGCCTTTACGGTTGGCTCCTCCGCGGAAGGTTTGGAACATCTGAACAATCGCATAAACTCAACAGCCTGGGCTACGCTCATTGTCTTCCTGGTGGTCTTGGTAGCAGTAGCTTTGATTTCTTGGGTAGTCAAAGGCTGCGTGATGGCCGGCTCCTTGATTACAGGCTTCTCGGTGACGGGTTGCTGAACTACAGGCTTCTTGGAGGCGTCGATGGCCCTGAATATTTTGATCATGTCTACCATGTTGATGGGAGGCATCTTGATGGTGGCCTTGGTGGCAGTGGCTTTGGTTTCGTCGATAGTCGCGCGCTTCGTGATGATGTCGTTGGTAGCCGCAGGCTGGACAGTAGCGGGCTTCATGGTGGCCGGCTTCGTGGTGCTGGTAGGAAGCTCACCAGTAGTCTCGTTAGTGTTGTCCTGGTTGGTCTTCGCCGCGCCCCTAAGAGCTTTGAGGGCGTTAGAGGCGCTCTTGAGGGTTTTTCCCTTCACTGGCTGGGCGGTTGTGGCGAGTTCTGAGTTCTTGGCTCTGGTAACTGCAGGCTTTGCGTTGCTGGCACCCTTCACTGGCGGTGCCATTTGGGCGGGTTTGGCCGCAGCTTCAGCAGCGGCTTTTTCTTCAGCGGCAATCATTGCGCGGGTCTTGCGGCCAGAGTACGTTTTGGCTGCCTCCGAGGTGGAAGTAGACTTGGTATTCTTACGGCCGGCGGAAACGTTGGCGGTCTTGGAGGCGGCGACCGGCGCCGGGGTGGTAGCAGATTTGGTGGTGTTCTTACGGCCAGCGGGAACTTTGATGTCCTTCGAGGCGGCGACCGGCGCCGGGGTGGAAGCAGACTTGGTGGTGTTCTTGCGGCCAGTGGGAGCTTTGGCGATGTTCGAGGCGGCGACCGGCGCCGGGGTGGAAGCAGACTTGGTGTTCTTGCGAGGAGCCATGGTGTCGAGGGTGTGGAGGTGAATGGTAGAAGTAAGTGGGAAGTTTGTGATTGAAGTGAAGTGGTTGTACGCGGTTGTGAGAGTGTTCGTGGTAGAAAGTGTGTTGTGGTTGGTGAATGGGATCTGGCGAGAAGAAGGAAGAGTTTTGCTGGAGTGCGCGAGGTTGTCGCGAGAATGAATAGCTTGGAGTGCTCGTCAATGGAGACAACGGTAAGGGTAGGTCGGTGCTGAGTTTATTGTGGCTAGTATTGTTGCGCACTTGGTCGTGATTGGAGCCAGGTAGAAGCCGAAACACGGAGTTGACTTGGCCGCAGGCTCGCCTTTAATTGAAGAACAGGATGGTAGTACCACTCGGGGTCTGGCACACTTGTTTGAGGGTTTTTGAAAGATGCGAACCACGAGGACAGACAGCTTGACTACACAGAGAGCGCAAACGCCTTTTGTAATGCTCGCGATCCAGGTGGACAGGATGTTTGCCAAGGATCCAGTGTGGTGAAGTGAAGTAGCGATCAGCTGGACTTGCCCAAGTTGGCGGATGTGCTTTGTAGACTTGCACACGGATGAACATGACAAGAAACATTGAGAAAGCTACTCTACCTGACCGTATGCAACGAGGACGACGCATGGTGCACCTTCCTGACACCACTCTTGCGCGGCATCGGGCGACAGGTATGCTCAGTCTTCAAATCGAACATACCTCGTCTAAGCATCATGCGGACTGTTCACGAGTCTTATGTCCTGACTCAGTAACCATTGTGCTACGCAGGATGCAAAGACACAGAGCAAATACAGATCATCGCAGACCTCATGACGAGGACGTGCGATGTCACACATTGATGCAAATGGGGTCATGCGTAATATGGGCACAGGAATGAGAGTACAGGCGGACTTGGAGACAACGTGACAAGAAAGAGGGACTCACTTCAAGGCAAGAACAACGATTGCTCGATCAAACTTTCTCAGTGACCCAGATAGCTCCTCTGCAACCCGCCCTGATCACACCAGTAAGCAAGTCGTAGGGATTGGCCTGCTTTGCATCGTTCTCTACCGCATGGTCAAGATGCTCCAGCTCCTCATCTCTGATCTTCTTGACCTCTTTCACCAGGCTGCTGAGTTCTTCGCCAACCTCCTCGCCCCTGTCTTCCATGTCTTGGATCCATCGCAGCAGCACTCGAACCTGCTCGTTGTAATGGTCGCCAATCTCGGTCTCTACGGCCTCGGTACAAGCCATAGCAGCCTCTCGTCCCATGACTGCAGTTGACCAGCCGAGAACGGTGGCGGCTGCTTGCCAGACGGGGTACATGGCGGTTGGCCGGATTCGATGGTGAGCCAACAGATGGTTGAAAGTTTTGAAATGGCCAGCTTCCTGATCGTACATGTGCTTCATCAGAGGACGGAGGTGTGGGTGTGCCTTTGCTATGGGAGGCGTCTGGGCTGTGTAGATGAGGGTTGCGGCCAGTTCTCCAGCATGATTGACACGAAGAGCCTTGTCCAGAAATTGCTGCTGGCTTGCAGTAAGCGGTTTGGATCGCTGTGGCTTTGGTGCATCGCTTTGGATGTTTGCCGGTTCGGGCTCGCCAGGTGGCGATGCATAGTGGACGGTGCTCGAACTGAATGCATTTCTAGCGTGCAGCTGGAAAGCACGTGGCGACAGCCTTGTCGCAGAAGAGAGGTGCGAGGGTCGGATGAAAAGCGCCATGTTGAAAGTCTCAAAAGTCTTGCCCTAAGAAATGAGAAGGGTATTATTGGAGAATACGACAAGATGAAATGGAAGGGAATTGAACAAATATACAATGAACGACAGACCCAACTGGAAATGTGAAGTGAAGTCTGAAGTTCCAAGGTCGTCATCACTTTGCGGCCAACGCGGGGGCTTTCCGTCCCGCGCCGATCGCGCGCGCTGCTTCGACGTCCGTCCGATTGTCAGTTGAAGGTCAGCTCTTCCAAAACCTTACCTTTATTTTAACCCTTTCGCCTATTGTCGCCGCCAATAATACACACGTGATTGTGGAAATTCTCTTCCTCATCAATCTACGTCGACCGCACATTATCGCACATTCCCTTCCTCCTACACTCCCATTTCAGCAATCTGCCAACACGAACGACCACATCAGGAGACTTTCCTACAACAAAGGATCTCAGCACAAACTACGCGCAACATCAACTTCGGCCATCTACGCGTGATCGAGAGCTATTTCGCACGACACACATCCAGCTACCATCACCGCATCTGACGCGCGCATCGCAAGCATGTCTGACAACGAATTGGACGCTGAGCTTCTGGCTCTGGCCGGCAGCGACAGCAGTGACGAGGAGGGAGAGGCAGAGGTTTCAGAGCAGTTCGACGACCGCTCTCCCACCCCAGAGCCGAAGCAGAGCGTGGAGAAGAGCGCAGACAACGGACCGCGCAGGGGCGTGGCACAAAAAGTGAGGGCAAAGCGTGGCAGCAAGGCGCGCAGACGTCAGGAGAGTGATGATGAAGACGCAGATCTGTGAGTTTCATCTTTCCTTCGCAATGAGCAATATGGGCAAGCACTTCGGGCTTGGTGAGGCGTCAAGTGAGCTGCAGGGAAACTGTGTCTTTGCGAGCACTTTCCGCTTCTGCCTTTTCTCACGCTTCACCTTGAGCTCTGCATATTGACAACACACTTTCTGAGCATGCGTTCTAACAAGCATCTTAGATCCCCTGGCTCACCTGGCTCAATCGGTTCGCGCGACATGGCACAATCTGACTCGGAAGTCGACGCACCAGGCGACGAGTCCGACGACGAAGCACCGCTGTACCCAATCGAAGGTCAATTCACATCCGCAACCGACAAGGCACACATTCTCGGTCTCCCAGAGATCGAGCGTGAAGAAATTCTGGCAGAACGAGCTGCGGCCGTCACCCGCAGACAGCAGGATCTCCAACTCAAGCGCGCTCTGGCTGCCACACGCGAAAAAGCAAGGAACCACAACAAACGCAAGGCAGACGCGGATCTTGACGATGGAGTGAGGAAAACCAGTAAGGCGAAGACAGAGAAGCGATCAGCGCTTGACGATTACAAACGTGCGCGCGAGCAACGTGAGGCTGGCAAGTCCCGGATTGATCCTCGCCGTGATCAGAGAGACGACCGCTCGGCATCTTACGCTTCAGATCGCGACGCCGACGGCGAGAGCGAGGTCGAATGGGCAGAGCCATCATCTGAGTACAAGCGTGACGAGCCTCCGGCTGATCTCCGCGACTTCAACCGCGTTCATGTTGGCAGGAGTAACTTCGCCAAGGTCTGCTTCTACCCGAACTTCGAGAATGCAGTAAAGGGCTGTTTCGCTCGAGTCAGCATTGGTCCGGACAGGGCCACTGGGCAGAATGTGTACCGCATGGCGCAAATCAAGGGTACGTGACGAGAAGTTACACACTCGCCTGACATACACTAACATTCGTGCAGGCTTCACCGAAGGCAAACCTTACAAACTCACAACTACAAACGGCAGACAGTTCACCACCGACCAGTACGCTCTGGTCGCTCACGGAACCGCTGAGAGGCCATGGCCATTCCTCGCCTGCTCCGATGGCAAATTTACAGACGCCGAATTCGACCGCTATGTTTCCGCTCTCGACAAGGACAACCTACGTGCGCCCTCTCGCAAGTTCATCAACGGTAAACTCGACGACATCCACGCTCTGCTGAACCACAATTGGACGGACGACGACATCCAGTCCAAGATCAGCAAACAGAGAGCCATGGAAAAGAAGTACGACCCAGCAAACGCAGCGAATCTCCAACGCGAAAAAATCAACAAGCGCAGAGCCATTGCGCAAGAAGAAGACGACGCGGAAGAAGTGGCCAAGTGCGACGCCGAGCTGGCAGCGCTCGACAATCAGAAGCTGAACGGCGCCACACGATCCCAACCACGCGATTCACCGGCCAAGCCAAAGGGAAAGCAGATGGAGCACGAACGCCTACAGAAACTCAACATCGAGACCCGCCGCACCAACGCAGAGGAAGTGCGCAAGGCTCTCGTGGAAGAGCGCAGAAAGATCCAAAAGGCCCGCGAGAAGGCGATCGCAGAGGCGAAAGCGAAAAAGGCCGCCGCGGACGCTGCTTCCGCAGTTGGTGCCGACTTGTTCGGCGATGCCAGCGATATCTCAAGGTTGGGCACGCCGGCCAATGGTGAGCCCAAGATCAGCCGCACCAGTACCCCTGCCAACGGCAAGAAGTCTGCCGGTCCCATCGGCGCCATCAAAGGCAGGTCTAAGATGGACGACGATGTGATCGGAAGCATGGATCTGGGGATTGATATTGAGATCTGAGTGCGGCCTGTTTTTCCTGAGGCCGGCGGAGGGGTGACGAAGGTGTTGCCACAATACCAGAGCACGATACTACCGGGTGTTCGTCCGAGAACCGGGTACAAAATTGAAACGGATGCAATGATTGACTAGCAGGTACTAGCGTTTGTAGACTTAATCCTGGACAGAAAAGATGAATTGTTGTATAAGAGCATAACACAATTGATAAACCCCCAATTTTGTACATTCATGTTTACTGTAGTAGCACCAGTGACCCTGGTGCAGACGTGTGGACGTGTGGCCTCACCTTTGAAGACGTTTTGATGTATTTAATCGGACGAGAACGCAGTCTAGCAGTTGTGATTTCCAATTCTCCTCATCGCATGCTTTAGCCCTGCGTCTGTCAGCTACGGTTTCAATTCGTTGAAGCTGGCTGGAGTGAATCACATGTTCTTTTGATTGTGCAACGCCCTACGATAGGCAGATGATTCCTGCATACAGTAGCTTCCCAATGACTTCGATTCAGCCGCTCATATTCCGACCATTGTCACAATATTAGCCTGTGTCTTCGTAGAAATCCGAGGCCAAAATCACACTAGGGTTGGGGTTGGGGTCGTGGTCGATGTGAGGTACCTCATGACATGTCATATTCTCGACTCCGCCACGAATGTGATGAATTTCAAAACATACATGTAGGTACTGAGGTGTTCCATCCGTCGTTGAGGCGTAAGATAAAGCAATCCCCAGGCGAAGACAGCATGATGCATTGACGTCAGTTGATGGCCACGAGGTGCGGATGGATACATGCGTAAGGATAAACAGTACTTTTGGAACCTGGAGATTGGCAGTCAAAGTCAAAGTCACATTACGTGGGACCGCTCGAGTGTGTAAGCAGCTCAAAGCTTCGCAAAAGTCGGCTTGCTCCTACTCTTGCTCAAACCAGCCAACATGGAATCCTTGACATCGTCCGACAGGACCATGCTCATGTTGTACGCCGCAACATAGTTCAACCCATCCTTGACGGAATGATCCCGGGAAAAGTTCAAAACCTCCTTCGTAGCCTGCACAGCAACAGGGCTCTTCTCAGCCATCACCCTCGCCAGCCCCAGCGCCTTCTCCAACGCCACCTCCCGCGTCTCGAAAACCCCAGAAACCAAGCCGACCCGCAACGCCTCATCAGCATTGAACTCTCTCGCCGTCAGACTGACCTCTTTGATCCAGCTCATCGGCAAGTTAGCTTTGGGCAAGCGCGTCAAGGTGCCGACATCCGCCGCGAGCCCGATGTCGACCTCCTTGACCGAGAAGCGCACGTCCCGCGAGCAGAAGCGCACGTCGCAGCACGTCGTGATATCCAGCGCAATACCGTAAGAAATCCCGTGCAAGACCGCGATGACGGGCTTCTCGCACTCCTCGACGGCAGACACGCTGGCCTGGAACTGCAGGATGTGGCGGCGCAGGGCGACGGCTTTGCGCGCGGTGTCTAGCTTCGCACCGCTGGCTTCTTTGGTTGAGAGAGGGCCGGATTCGCTCGCAGCTTGCACGTCTAGGCCTGCGGTGAAGGCTTTGGGGCCGGCGCCGCTGAGGACGATGGCGCGGACGTCGGGGTCTTCGCTGAGTTGTTTGAAGATTGCACCGAGGGAGTGGACCATGGGCTCTGTGAAGGCGTTGAGTTTCTCGGGGCGGTCGATCTCGACGTGGGCGATGTAGGGGGAAGGGAAGGTGAGGTTGAAGTGTTGTTGCTTTGGGTAGTCGGAAGGAGCCATGTTGGATGGTGGTCGTGAAGTGTGTGGGATGTAAGTGGGTTCTTTTCGAGGCTTTGGTTTCAGGATGAGATGGGTTTAGGTGGCGGTATTCTTTTGTGGAAGTATAGGGTTCTACGGTCGGGATGCTTTGACTTGGTGACAGAAGTCAGTATAGTAATCGTTCATTCAATACGCGAGGTCAAATTGTCTGAAGCCGAGCTGTCGAGCCGAGGTATAATTAATATCTCGTGCGTAAGGTCCCTATTTCAGACAAAATGCGTTGATTGGCTGGATTTAATAGGCTTGTTACAAGTGTTTTGGGATCCTCGTGTCTTCAAATCCATAAGTCTCGGAATATATCTTGACGCGTACCTTTTGTATACATCTTGCCTTCCTACATGTGAATGAATTATGTTCCCTTCGACACGATCTAACAGCAACCCCAAGCTGATTTGCAGTACAAAAGAGACCGATGGGGAATTCACGCGACTCTATGTGACGGCGAATGGTGTTACGCTTGAACGGGTGCGGTGCAGTCCACTGGACCCGTGATCAAGTTGTGAGTCTCTCAGTGAGCAGCTCGCACGCAAGGTAGACAACTTTACCAATGGCTGTTCCGATAGCCTACCGTAAATAGGCGAAGGAAAGGAGAAGCTTGCTGAGGAAGAGAGGGTTGCTGAGAGGGAAGAAGTAGATTTAGGTGAGGAGGGTGTATGCTGGCAGAATTGTCGTCGAACAAGGCGTCTCTTCTTTTGCGAAACGCGAGGCAGAGAATTGGTCTCAGTCTACACCGAGTGACGAAATCCCTGCCTTGATTTGAGCATAGCTTACCATCCAATTGTCGAAGACTCCAAGCACTCTAAGATTCCAGCCGAGTCTTGAATGTCAGTACAGGATAAATCTAAGTACACGTCACAGCTCCACCAACCTGTACCACCACGACTCGTGGTAGCACAAACGCGCTTTCGCGTGGCGGCACAAGAAGCCGCAAGCCTGCTCTACGCGTTGCTACGGGAGAAACGTGTTCGCCATGATGAGGACACGTGAGGGTTCCTCTCCAGCGCGCGGTGTAACAGTACAGCCGCTCTCAGGTTCCGGCACTTGGTCTCCTGGGATGGTGTGACTGCGAATTCTTTTGTGAACTTGGAGAAAGCAGGTAGCCGGCCGGCCCTTTTCATGCGTTTCTTCCAGTCTGCATGCGTTGAGACGGGGTGCGTCGAAGTGCGCTTGGTGTGTAGCGAGGCAAGTTCTTGTGAATGTTTCCTCGAATTTAGGCAGCAGTGTCTGGACGATGGTTGTGCGACGCGTTGGAGCTGACTGGGCTTACTTAGCTGTGTGGTGTCGAGATAGACGTGACTGAGACGTCGATTCGTCCAGGTTGTGCTTCTTCAACAGCCTTAGCGTCAACGTCGTGATGACAGGAATATCAACAGTTACCTTACATGTCTTCTCGCCTTCGACAACGAACGATTCCCCGCACGCCAGCTCAGCGGAGTTGGCATCTCTCAGCGCTGCTTGGCTAGTACTGGGATTCACGACAATCTATATAGCTCAAGGATGACGAGGAGTGTCAACAAAGCCAGAGTCCGGTTGTCCTCCGAGCAAGTCTAAACACCCAGGCTGCGGCCCGAAAGACGTGCCGGCATTGTTTGCGCGACCTCCGATCAACGCACTTGAAGCATGATGCCAATGTGACTTCTTTTGATGTAACGCGCTCCTAGTCTGCTGTTCCTCTCGAAGCCGGTGGGCAGATACACGTATGCGCGTCAGTAACACGGCCACAACTTGACCAGCCAGGCAGACGAGCAGACCAGACACCTCTTGCTGTTGTCAGCAGTCAGCAACCTAGGATGAGAGGCCGCACTTCATCTGAAGCTGCATGTGACCCAGCACATGATCGTAAAGCGCCGCGGTCAACCGGCGTTGAGCGGCAGTTTTGAGCTTTTTTGGATTACGGTCGGCATGTAGTTCGTTGGGCAACAGGTGCCTGGAAAGGTTGCCAATACCATATAGGCTCATGGCAAAGTGCTCCCCGGCGAAGTAGGTCAGGCCAGTCCAGCCTCCACGTCGGAGAGCGGGGTCTTACTGGAACAAGAGAGAGAGAGACGACACAGAGCATCAGGGACAGGGACAGGGGATCTGTGCTTCGAGCGGGTCCCCAGAGCCGCGGGCTGGGAATGGGCATAGCGTGATAGCGAGGACGGGTCGCACGGAGGAGTTCGCGAGGGCGACGGGTAGAATGACAGAGCAAGGTGAAGAGGCATCGTGGCATCCTGGTAGAGGAGGGCATAGCTGTGACCAATGACGGGCGATGACCGGTTTGTTGTCATGGGCAAGGTTTGAAGTCTGTCGCGGCCCTGTGGAGTGAACCGAGTGGTGGAGGAGTAGTGCAAAAGGTGGTAACATGTTGCCTTTGCTCGTGACAGTAACACTTCGAGGCGATTGTTGTTCGTTGCTGCACATCTGGTGGCATGTGAATGTGAATTATTATGTACCGAGTACGTACTTTGTATCGTTTGGTGGCGCACAGGTCGACAGAGCTGCCGAGTGGACGCAGGCAAGCCCGGCATCTGCTGATGGGCTAGACCGGCGAAGATAACGAGCTAAATTGTGCTGTATGCTCATGGATGATTTGATGGTAATATTACCTATTGTCTACGATGAGAACGATGGTAGCTGCAGATTAGGAACATCAATGTTATGGAGCGGAGTTGAGTAGACATGCGATAGCTACAGTATTGTACATTACAGTACCTCTTTACACGCAGCAGACAACAACCTCAACAACAAGTAGAATGATCAATCGCAGGACTCGGTGTTAAGTCAGACAGACAGACAGGCAGGCACGCAGGCAGGCAGGTAGCCGAAGGCTTGGAACTATCTACTGACTGATCCGTCCCTCCCACTCCACTCCACTCGCACCGTCCACAGTCCACCGTCCTCTCCCGCCGCCTTGAACTAAAACCCCAGAGACGCTAAAAGCAACCCATCCGTTGGTTCGACTGCTTGCCTGGCTCCGTGCATACCCACCACCAGCCCACCACTTGTCTCTTGTCTGCTACCCTTGACTTACCTCCCACCCCATCTGAGCCATCCTACAATCAATCATACCTATGTCTAAGAGGCCACTGGTGTCGCGACATCTGCCTTCCCTGCCTGCCCGCCTGTTGTCACCTCTGACTAACACCTCTGCCCGCCATTTTCCGGCCTTTGACTTCCCTCACTTTGCCATTCCCTAAGCTTTTCCCACGCCGATCGCTCTTTCGCTCTTCCTCTCTCTCTCTCTCTCTCTCTCTCTCTCTCAACCTCCCTCCCACTTCTACTCCCTCACCCCTCTCACACACACACTCTATTCTCTTAAGCCAGACCACCCCCAAGGCCATACTGCATCAATCGTCCCGGCGTGCAGATTCCTCGCCAATCGGCACTTGTTAGTGGCTTTGACAGCGCAGCCCAAAGCCACCCACCTTCGCGTCTCGCATCGCATCGCATCGCATCGCGTCACTGTCCGTCCGTCTCTTTGCCGCCTGTGGCCTGGCCTGCTCGCCGCGCTCAACAACACTTTGCGCGCCCAACTCCGACTCTCGCTCACTCTGCTCGAACGAGTCGAGAACAACGCCTGCCCTGCGATCTACACCTACTCGGCCCTACGTCGCTCTTTCAACCGTCGGCGTCGCGCGCGTCAGGTCTTCGAAACGCGATCGGGTTCTGATTGGCCGCTGCGACCACGCGCATTCAGTCGCATACGCTGCCACCATTGCTAGGAATTGAACCGTCCGGTCGCAAAGAGCATTAATAATCCATCTGTACACTGCAAGTCCTGACTAGGGCGCCGCTTGAAAGCCTGGTTCTCATCGACTCTCGATCCACGTTACGACTTGGATCTCGACTTCTTGAGGTCGTCTACCACACCATAAAGCACGCCTCAGCAATACAACACACACGCGCATTCGTCCAACATGCTACACGACACCAGCTTCGGCTCCAACACCACGTCACCACCAATGTCATCATACCCTCTAGACCAATTGGGAGCCAGCTCGTCTAGGCCAGCCTATTCTACAAATGCCTATGGACTCCCAACCTTCTCCGCGCGTCATGCATCAGATCGATCGCTTGACAGTCAGCCTCCTCCTCTCTTAACAGCCAGCAACTCCGACCCTTCGGCTTTCGGGTCGGACCCTCGGTTGGTAACAACAATCATGATTCGGAGGATGCCGCGTCACACCAGCAGTGAGGCGGTAAACGCAATGCTGTTGTTTTCTGGCGATCTGATCGGCGCCGACATCATCCAATCGCCATATGTCGAAGACAGTGGATACACGACTGCCGTTGCGCGTTTCAGATCACAAGCCGGAGCCCAGGAAGCGCAAAACAAGCTTCAGGGTAAGTCAGTCAAAGACGTGGCCATGATAGTCGAGCTACAAAGCCCTGGACTGCTCGAACGCCGCGCTACGATCGACGGTATGACCTCTCGTCAAGAGACTGGCTCGACTTCTTCTGCAAGTTCCCACGGCGGACCACCGCCTGGAAGATCACGATACAACAGCACGTTCCAATCTTTCGACAAGGGTTCGCCGCCACTGCCTACGCCCGAGTCCGTCGTGAATGGTAATGGGAATGGCTTTCCTCAAAAGCTGTTCACGCCTACTTCACCCATGACTAACGGCTTGAGTGATGGAAACCGCATTTCTGGAAAAGCCGTCATCAACAACGATGACGACGACGACGATGATGACGAAGGCGAGATGATCTTGAAAGATCCGTTGGCTTTTGCGAAAGGCGGACAACAACTTCGCCGGTCAAGCCATGCGCAGATACCCATGTCTCAGCAACTCGGTAGACTGTCTCTGAGCACGGGCACAAGCGGTACCCCAAGCAACTACACGGCAACTCCGACCAACTTCTTCCAATCGTCGAAAATCCTCACGCCACATTCGCCAACTAACATTACCAACATGAACACACCTCACGCGTTCAACATGACACGGCCGCAATTCCCGCCAGTCAACCCGGCCGACCAGCACCCACCCTGCAACACCCTCTATGTTGGCAACCTGCCAGCGGATACTTCCGAGGACGAGCTCAAGACCATTTTCGCAAAGCAGCGCGGCTACAAGCGCCTTTGTTTCCGTACCAAGGGTAACGGTCCCATGTGCTTCGTTGAGTTTGAAGATACTAGCTACGCAACGGTGGCACTCAAGGAACTCTATGGACAGCTGCTGCACAACAGCGTGAAGGGAGGTATCCGCTTGAGTTACTCCAAGAACCCTCTCGGTGTCCGCTCCGGCCAGCCGCATGGCATGGTATCCAATGGCGGCTATTCTCATCACCCGGGCATGGGTGCACCAGGCTATGTCAACCACGGCCATCATGCCAGCAATGGGAACAACTTCACTGCGGCATCTGGACCACCTCCAGGCATCAACAGGCCTCCCGGGTTTGCCGTCTTCAACCCAAACCAGCCGGTGGCACCACACCATCAAGCGGCTGCATCCCCTTTTGATCCAATGGGCTTCACAAACCCATTCGGCTCTCCTGGCGCCTCCGGATCATACGCACACCAGGGTTTCTCTGATCACGCCGGGCCACGAGCCATGTCGATGTCTGGACCTAGTGGCATGCCGCAGGAAATGAACGGCAAGTTCGGCCGCGATAGCCGTGCCAGCTTCAGCACCTTCAACAACAGCAACTACATGTATGGGCGTTGAGCTCATTCCCTAGAGCCTAAAACTCCACCCTGCGACCCTCTCATGAGCAAAGTCGCAGAATTAATGCCTGCGCCTCCCATATGTTATGCAAATAGTCACGGACTGCCCGGTCGGCCGCAGACCTTTGCATAACCAGCACCCACCTCCACACGTGCCATAATCACTTCAACACCACTTCAGCACCCACCACCCGCCACGACAACATCATACATCACAAAACATTTCTCAACATTCGGCATCCAGGCGCTCAGGAGCGAAACTTCACATTCTTGGATTCCTCAACAAAACGGACTTTACGAAGCACGCAACAAACTAAGATTCCCCCTTTGCGAAGAAACTTTTACTGCCTTCAGGACAGAACACATAATATCATCGATACCCCTCACATCTTGGGCTTCTTCTTTTTCCTTTTGCCAGGCGCAAGGACAGGTCATAACAGAACGGCGCAGGATAAGCAGAAAGAGGAGGGCGGAACGCGAAGAGAAAGGGAAACATGGGGGAGCATGGACGGACGAGCATTGCTTGGAGCCTGATGTGCATTTGGTTTTATCTTATTTTTTGGCACTTCATTTTATCATTGTTTTTTTTTTTTCACACACTTCGCTTAAAAATGGGTCACACTGGAGATGACTAGGCTATGTTGTCGCTGGCATTTCTTGACTTACCCTTCGCTTCGCTGAAAGTCAGTGTTTATGCTCTACTACGTTTTACTTAGTTACTGCTTAAAGTTTATTATTGTAATCGTTATCATCATCATCATCATCAGTTTGTCAAATTGTTCATGATGAGCTGTTCTAACTTCAACCATCCGTCCTTACCCGCATGCTAAACGTTGCAATTGGATGTCCTTTAACTTGCCCACTTTTGCTGATATCCCGCTACATACGTAGGTAGTCAGGAAGATTGCTGGAATTCACCTAGAGAGAATGAGAGAGAGAGACAACCTTTCTGGTTTCCGGTTTCCAATCTTGAGTCTCCGATTATGCGCCAGTTCCTGGCAAAATCAAAATGACCTCGAGTATTCAATTTGTTGTGAGTTGCCAAACGACGTTTAGTGAGACTCAACATGGGTACTTGGTACCGGGAAATCGTATACACTTGGCCTGTTGAAATTTCGTTTGTCTTTGGATTTTTTTTTTCCCTAGCTAATTTGGAGAAGCGGTTGGCTTCATGCGTGAGTGCTGGGGCTTTACAATGTCTTGAATATGACAATCTAGTCTGCATGCCCGGCTGACAAAAGTTCTGCTCCTTCCCGGTTCTGGCCGACTCTCTGTGGTCCGCGCGGGTGACTGAGTGGTGTGAGTCGAAATCGTTCCACTTTCGAAGTCGAAAATGGCGACAAAGAGTCAGGACGGTGTCATTTCCAGATCCGTGTGCCTGCCCAAAGGCTTGATGATCATTCGTGGTCTTCTAGCTGTTGCCGATGATAGCTTGGACGCTGGGTGGCGACGCATCACCTCAGGACCGAGAATAAGAACGGCAAATGCCACCTTCTGTGCTTCAGAAAGCAAGCCGCGGAACGCAATCACTCAAAGTGACAACTTGCACAGAGGAGCTCCTTCACCTCCACAGTCCATAGCCACCAACCGCGGATTTCCACAACTTGATCGTACCGTCCTCACTACCTGTGGCATAGAGCTTGCCGTCCGGGCTGAAACCAGTCGTCCACACAGGTCCGTGGTGTCCCTTGCCTGTCTCAACCTCCTGCTGCGCATCGTAGTCCCAAACGTGCACCCAAGTATCCGTCGCACAGCCTGTTACGAATCTTCTCGCAGCACCGTTAAGCGCGACAGATGCCACCTCACGGTCTGTCTTGACATGGCTGAGCAGCTGTCCCGGCTGCGACCCTGAGAAGAAATAGACATTCTTGCCCGCGGCGACGGAAACGGTGCCGTCAGGGTTGTTGTCCAAACCAGCGTTGAGCTCGCACGAAGTGGGCGGCGCAGCGAGTTGGAAGGAAGCAACGGCGCGACCAGTCCGCAAATCGTACCAGCGCAGCATCTTGTCCTCGCACGCTGTGATGAGGAAGTTTGGGTCGCGGGTCCAAATGATGGACTTGATGGAGCCCTGGTGGTCTCCGGCTCCGATCTCATAAGATGGGCAGTCGCTGCCCGCGGTGCCATTGGTAGGAGCGTCGGGGTTCGATGGTGCGGTCGTGGCTCTGGAGATGTCGAAAACACGCAGCTTCTTGTCTTGGCCGCCAGTCGCGAGGACGCCAGGGCGCTGGCCGGGCGGAAATGCAACGGCACGCACAATGTGAGGGTGGTCCAAGGTCACGAGAGTCTCGCCGGTGAAAGTATCCCAGACTTTTGCGCTGAAGTCGGCGCTGCCGGTTGCTGCCAGCGTAGCGTCCTCGGACAGCCTGGCGCTCCAGACAGCACCCTTGTGTCCGATGAAGGTTCCAATCCAATCGCCGGTCAAACCATCGCGCAGCATAGGGTTCTGATCTTTGCAGGCACTGATCAAATAGAATTGCGGGCTGGTGGACTGGGTGTTCAAGGCGGCGGAAAAGCCTAGGTGTGTGATCGGCCTCGAGTGGCCGTGACACGTGAGAGGCACAGTCTGTGTCGTTCCTGAAGTGATGACCTTGGACTCATCCTGCCTTTGGAAGGCGAAGTCGGCCATGGTGGGCTGTATCGAGGAGGAGGAGGAGGAGGGGTGTTGTGGTAAGTGGGCTTGTTTGAGGTGTTAGTGGTCGTTATTTCGTGAGGCGTAAGTCGTAAGTGAGCAGTGCAGGACAGTACAAGCGTATACGAAGAGCCGACTCCAGAAAGCAAAGAAAGATGTGATGGTAGTAGAAATGCGTACGGAGGAGGAGGGAAGAGAGTGTGTAGAATGTAGAATCGCAGAATAACGACCCCCCGCTAAGCCATCAATCCTTGCGGCTTCAAGACCCCTTAGCGCCACCTTATTGATTGAAGAGTGGCGTCTTGTTATGATATTTGTTAGGTAGGTATTGCTGAAGTCTACAGCTAGGCCTACCTAGCATGCATCTACAGCAGTGATATCTGCAGTAAGCCGTAGACTGCTATATCTTGCCACATCAAAGTCTTCCCTGTCGATTAATCAAATCCCATCATTTCAATTGCACATGTGACCGTGGGCTTAAAGCTTCTCTTGTTCGGTCTCCTAGCGACGAGCGCGACTCCATCAAGCGTCATCCTTGTCCTAGCATCTGTGCGCCGACTCTGGTGTCAACATCTACCCAAAACTGAGACGCCCACCAGCCCCGCCGCCCACCCACCGCCCACCGCCCTCCAACGACTGCGACGACTGCGACGAACAACACACTTACCGCCGACTAAATCGATCTCGACGCGCGACCGACCTCGCCGCCACCCCGGAGCGCGACGCCGACACCGACACCGACCCAACACCACCCCTGCGAACTCTGAAACTCTGAACTCCGAAAGCGCCGACCGATCGGTGTCGCAACATCACTCTTTCGCCCTGAGAGATGCGCCGTTAGCAACGTGCACACCTATCCTCGCCCATGTCGTCCTCTCCTCTTCGCCCAGGCGCGAGCCGGGACGAGGAGCTAGAATACTACAAGCGCCAGTACGAACAACTCGAGACCGATCTTGCCGACTACCAAGCCTCGAGCAAGGAGCTGGAGGACCAGCTCGAGAAGGATGTTGACGCCGCCGAGAAGAACGAGCGCAAGCTAAGGGAGCAAGTCGAGAAATTGAATTTCGAGGTGGATGAATGGAAGGGAAAGCACAAGCAGGCAAAGGCAGAAGCAAACAGCGCACAGAACACGCTGCAGAAAGAAATTACGACTATACGAGAGCAGCACCGCGGCCTAACCTTGAAACTCAGAGATATCGAGGTCGCGAACGACGATTATGAACGCCAAGCAAGGAACACGTCGAGCAGCATGGACGATCTGGAGTCGAAACTGAATGTAGCGATCGAGCGAGGCGTCTTGATGGAAGAGGAGATCAGGATCGGCGAGCAAGAAAGAGAAGGACTCAGGATCGAGGCGCAACGCTTGCGAGATGAGTTGGGTGATTTGAAGGTTGAGCACGATATCCGATTAGAGAAGCTTCGGCGCGCAGAGGCTACGATCGAGTCTCTCAGGTCTGGGAGACCAAGCACTCTAGCCGTGAAGAACCTGCGCACACGAAGTCCAGGCAGCGAGGTTAGTGCTGCGACACCAACATCACCAACCGCATCTACGCCACCCACCAAGTCTGACACTACTTCGGCGCTCACGCCTCCGTCACCTCCTCTCTCGGACGCACCGGCACATGTCAAGATTGATCCACACATGCTCCCTCCTGCAAAACGATCAATGTCACTCATGCCCGATGCTGCTGCCACACCACGGTCTGCACTTCCAGGTTCTAGAGCAGTGTCGGCTAGGCACACTAGGGTCCCTTCCATCGTTTCCGGTAGCAGCAGCGCGGCTCCTTCAGAAATAAGATCCTTGAAGACGCCCCTACTCCGGTCGAACCAGGGCGTGATGGCACGCTCCGAGTCACTTCACCAGATGAAGAGTTTGCGCAACCGAATGCAGAAGATCGAAGAGCGAGTCCACAACGCGCGGTCAAAACTTCCGCCTCCGCACAACACTCCGAAAAGCTCTCCTCGGGCCGCAGTGCCCTCATCCGTTACGCTTCGACGCTCCAGCAAGCGGCCGTCCGCGATCAACACGTCTTCATACTCGGGATCCGAGGATGCCGGCCCACCCGCAATCAGCCGCCACAACAGCCACATCAAACGTCTTTCCTACGGAATTCCACGGCCCTCATCCTCGATGGCCACCGACCGACCGCCTCCCGTGGTAAACTTCAACAGACCGATCAGCCGTGCCGGCAACACACGGCCCGAAAGCCGCATAAGCAGTACTCGTCCTGAGAGCCGTATTAGTAGTACACGCCCGGAAAGTCGCATCAGCAGCGCACGCCCAGAAAGTCACTCTGGTGCTGACACACCACTGGGGGGGAACTTCCGTGACATCGCACCGCCCAATACTAGCACCATCGCTCGTCCGCGCAGCTCCATCAGCGGACCCCATTACAACACTCTCCATCACAGCTCTGCAGGTAACGTCTCACCACGTAAAAGCCTGCACCGCTCTTCGCAAAGTATCTCCGAGCACACCCGACAACAAGCGCCCGAGATCGAGGACTCTGGTAGGCGGACGTCTGGATTGCCCGCGCCGACCCAACACGCGCGAAGGCAAAGCGTACAAATGCGCGCGCCGCCTTCACTTGCGCCGAGACCGCCTAGTCGCAAAGCAGTAGAGGCGCAGGAACAGGATTTGGGCGAAACATACTAAACAGATTCGCTCGCAACGACCCCTTTCTCTCCATCGCCACCTCTGCCTGTCCGCTTAGCGACGGCGCACGCATGCATATCCGGGATTTCTTCTAGGCGGTCTGGGAAAGGGAGCCAGGTGTTAAACATGAGCATAGGGGTAAAGGAAAGGAGCGGGAAAGTAATAGACAATGGCGCGGGATCATTATTTCGTCGTTGTCACATGCTTACACTCCGCCGCTGCTTACGGAGACTGTCGGGTCTCGAATTTTTCACTTCTGGCTTGTGCATGACATGTTATGATGCAACACATATATATACACCTACACAATCACCACGCAGATTATGGCAAACCCGACATGAGAACCAGCGCCATATGAGCTTTTACTGCTTCCCGTCACCTTGCAATTCTTGAGTTCGTCGTTCAATGCTATCAGCACGCACTGACTTCATTATTGCAACTGAAAGAATTGATCGAACCGTCTTGCTACCTCCATGGAGGTCTATCCGGCTGCTCACTACATGTAGACGAATGCTCGCCGCTGCAATGACAGACGACGCGTGTGCATTCTCGCTTCAAAAGAGCGATCCCTTCTTGTGCCGCTCCTGAGCGAGTAGACTACGGGTACCTGTCAGTTGCACGGCTGCCTTTGCGCCGTAGTCCAGTCTCGGCGGTCTCCTTAGGGCTGCAAGGACGAAGGATGGAAGGAAGGAAGGAAGAGGGCGGAACCTTCAAGGGTACATCCTTTGGAAATTCGATGTCGGTACTGCCTGTCATGTGGATCGTGGAAAATCGATGGGTTCTGGCCCTACGAGAAAGTCGTTGCTTGTCTGAAAGGAGGAATGTTGGGTATCGGTATGTTACGAGGAGTGGGTGATGTGTTCTCTATGGCGACTTGCATTTTACCGTTGGAGTACTGCATCTGGTTTGGAAAGGCTGTTGTGTTGTGTACATGCCTTCTCCGTGAAGCCGTGCATCAAACGGGGGCGTCGGTCTCGCTCTCCGAGTTCCACGTAGGGAAACCATATCCGGTCTGCTATTGTCTGTCATCGAGATCAGATAACTGTATCATTTCGTCGTTAGCAAAGAACAGTCACCGGAAACGTGGGAATCGTTCGGAGCAAAAGTTTGAACTCGCCACCAGGCGGAATTTTACTCTTTCCATCTTCGTCTACAGCAAGCTGTCCTTTACGGTGGCGGGTGTTGTGGCATCGCGTAATGTGTGGTTCCAATGGTTTGATTCGGGAGAATTTATTTCATGATTTCATGGCGAAGAGGGAGAGTGGCCGGGTACTAGATAACAATTCCGCCATGTTGTCGAGAAGCCCCACGAGAGTGGCGGTTAGTCAAGAAAAGGAGCTATATCAGCGTCCTTATAGTTAAGGATCCGACGAAAGCGTGCGGTGCGATCGTATACGGTCTGGACGCAGTCGGAATCGTGATCTGGCATTAGTTGGGTTCGGTATAAAACGATGTGGAGCCTTAGCTTACGGTAAGTGGACACGGTAAAGCATACCGTAGTAGTACTGCAGCTCATAGCTTGTGGCGAAACATATGTCTGATTGGGAGTATGGTTGTATGTAAGCAGTACAAGTGCTGTATGGCACGCCAGGTCGTAGAAACGGCGCCACACCAGGTTCTTTTGAGGATACCAGGCATATATGGGTAGAACATGAAATAAAACCCCATTTTGGGTAGTAAAATGCTAGTTGTTATTTCTTGAAAGGCAAGAAGGATTACCGTCTGTCTGTCTGCCTGTCCCCGGTCGACGATTGGACGGATTGCCACCGGGGTTAGCTCCGCCGTGCTCTAACTGGTGATCAGATGAAAGACATGGCCAACTTCACTCATATCACCCAGGCTGGCTCTACCCATCACCAACAACTACAATACCATTGTCACGCGTTCGCGAGCAGATTACCAGAAATGACAACTCGTACTCCTTCCGCGCCTACCTCACGTCACCGCCGCATCACGCTTGCACAGATGTTACGAATAGCCGACTCGAGCTGTCGTCTTCACCAATCAGATTTCATCGACTCGTCTGGTGCAGTGGCGCATGCTTCCTTTCTCTGTGCAATAATGATCAGTCAGCTAGAGGCCTACTGACAATTACATGTCCAACATCCTCCATGTTAACGCCACCTGCGCCGTCACTTACCGCCACTGTCACTATCATAGTGCGAGACATAGCCACTCTTATCCAGGAAGTGTGGCACCGTGGTAGTGCCAGTGCTCGTGGTCGGCAAGTATATCAGACTCGGCAGAAATCCTTCACACGCCGAGATGCTGAAGTCCTTTAAAGCGCCAACACGGCTAGGTACACTCACAAGCACTCAGACCAATCGTGGGCGATCAAGTTTCTCCTCATGATCTCATAATAGACCGAACCCCAAGAGTGGGAACTCGCAGCCCTTGCGACTCTCATCTTGATGTGGATGCATGTTCGTGCTACTCTCGGCTCTCCGAACCCTGGCTGGGGGACCAAGACGTTATTGACGCTGTCACGCTTCGCGACAAACGCTCCTGCGATTCGGAGGCAGATGCTGTTGAAGTCTTCATATCCCGTGCAAATTGTTTTCGAAACCTAGTTTCGAATCGGTACTGCGATGTACCAAATAATCGCATGCTCCCTTTGCGAATCTGTCAGCAGAGCCACAGCAGCCAGTGCGGCTGAGTGGCTACTCTCCCGACTTCGACTAAGGCTGTGGGCTTCTTCGGTTGCTCCGGTTGGCATGC
>Ga0265797_10000284_pt1 | contig 95399 bp, 91 predicted proteins | sample P2T30metagenome_FD_192433 | JGI IMG/M metagenome (GOLD analysis project Ga0265797, IMG submission 192433) | Plant litter microbial communities from East Loma Ridge, Irvine, California - P2 T30 | ecosystem: Environmental > Terrestrial > Plant litter > Unclassified | place: USA: California... | reverse complement strand
CAAAAGTCTCCAAGACTTTTGTAGTCTTCGTTTAACGACCACGCCTGCGTCTTGATTCTGGTTTTCAGGCACCCTTTTTTATGCTGCCTTCGCTGCTTCAACCCCTTGCGCACCCGGTGGCCACCCGGCAGGGCGTGCGCCTGCTGCTGTGGCGCGACGATTTGCGCAACCCTGACCTGCCCGGCAACAAGGCGCGCAAGCTCAAATACAATTTGCAAGCGGCCCGCGCCGCAGGCCATAGCCGGCTGCTCACGTTCGGCGGGGCGTATTCCAACCACCTCGCCGCCGTGGCTGCCGCCGGCCGGCTCTACGGCTTTGCCACCACCGGCCTCGTGCGCGGCGAGGAGCACCAGCCCCTCAACCCCACCTTGGCCCGCTGCGTTGCCGACGGCATGCAGCTGCATTACCTCGACCGCGCCACCTACCGCCGCCGTGCCGAGCCCGACTTTCTGGCCGAAATCCAGCGCCAGTTCGGCCCCTCTTACCTGCTGCCCGAAGGCGGCACCAATGCTCTGGCCCTGCCCGGCGTGGCCGAGCTAATCGGCGAGCTGCGCCAGCACACCGACTTCGACGCCGTGGCCGTAGCCGCTGGCACTGGCGGCACCCTGGCCGGCCTCGCCCTGGGCCTGGCCGAAGCCGGGCACCCGGCCCGCGCCTTAGGCGTGGCCGCCCTAAAAGGCGGCGACTTTCTGCGGGCGGACATCGACGCGCTCACCCTGGCCGCCACCGGCCAGCGGCTGGCCAACTACGAGCTGCACACGGGCTACCACTTCGGCGGCTACGCCAAGCTGCCACCCGAGCTGCGGGCGTTCATCCGGCAGTTCGAGGCCGACTACGGCGTGCTGCTCGACCCCATTTATACCGGCAAGCTGCTCTTTGGGGTGCTGGATTTGGTGGCGCAGGGCCACTTCGCGCCCGGCAGCACCGTGGTGGTCGTGCACACCGGCGGCCTCCAAGCCTGGGCGGGGTTTTGACAGTTATCAATTATCAGTTATCAAGTGCTTTGGTCCGGGTCAGCTGGCTTGATAACTGATAACTGATGACTGCTAACTGAATCGCCGCCAGCGTGAAGATGAAGGGCAACACCGGGGCCAGGAAGCGCACATCGTAGTCATCGACGGTGAGCATGACTACGGCGGCTTGCAGCAGCGGCACCCCCACCAGGAAGGCCCGCGCCGGCCGCCACACCGCCGCCCGGCCGGCCCCGCGCACCGCCAGCAAGTAGAGCGGCCACAGCCCCAGCACGCTCAGCAGGCGGTGGCCCAGCGAGTAGTAGGGCTTGATGCTGCTGAAGAATACGAGCAATTTGCCCACCATCAGCTTCGCTAAAAAGCCGGGGTTGTGGGCGGCAAAGTAGAGCACCCGCGACATCTGGCCCCAGCCGGCGGGCGGCAGCACCAGCGGCGCGCTCGGGTGCACAGCCCACACCGGCGTGGCAAACATCAACTCGCCGCGCAGGTAGGTTTCAACGATAAAAAAGCTGACCAGCTGATGATTGAGCCACCACACGGCCAGCGGCGAAGCCAGCACCCCCGCCCCCACCGCCAGCCAGAACAGCCGCCGCCGCCCTACGTAGAGCGTAGCCACGCCCGCCAGCGCCACCGCACCCGCCACTACAAAGCCGTTGGGCCGCACCAGCGCCGTGAGCAGCAGCAGCACCGCCAGCACCGCCCACGCCCGCCAGCCCCCGCCCCGCGTGCGCACAAATGCCCAAAATGAAAGCACCGACAGGCTGATGAACAGCGACTCGGTGAGCAGGTAGCAGTTGAACTGCTGCACATCGGGCCACACTACAAACAAGCCCGTGGCCAGCGCCGCCGCGCGGGCCTGCCCCCCTTGCAACCGCCGCACGGCCCGGTACAGGGCCAGCACTGCCAACCCCGAAATGATAATCTGGCCCAGCACGATGCCCCACCAGCCGGCGTGCAGCCGCAGCCACACGCTTTGGTACCACGGGTAGAGGATGTAGCGTTGGTTGTGCTCGTACTGAAAGTTGGCCACGCCATTGTTGGCGATAGTGGCCGGGGCCGTGCCGGGCTCAATCTTGTAGTAGCCGTGCTCGGCCAGGTTGGCGGCGTAGTGGAGGTAGCGGGCGCTGTCGTTAGCGTAGTGCGGGCCGTGGTTTTTCAGCAAAAAAACCGCCTGCACCAGCAGCCACAGCGCCAGCAGCAGCCAGCGGTGCCCGCGCCACAGCCGCCGGGCCAGCACCAGTACAGGAGTCGGGAGCACAGTCATCACCTGCCAAAGCTACGCGGCACCCAACCTCAAGGCCCGCTTCGGGGTATGAGGACGCAGCGCGAAACGCCCGACCTAAAACGCTCGCTTTATTGTTAGGGGCGTCATTTGGCCGTTGCCTTGCCCCTGTCCTTTCCTTTCTTTTATGTTGCCCCGCCTCATCCGCCGCCTCATTCCCTTACTGATACTCGTGGCGCTGGGCGTGTTTTTGTGGCGCAAAATCGGCCCTACCCTGGCCAGCCTCAACCCGCTGGCCCCGCGCGAGCCGCAAGTCACGGTCACCCACAACACCGTGCTCACGCAGGTAGAGGCCCTAGGCAAGCTGGAGCTGGTGCGCTACCGCTTCAAAGACGTGGTGGAGTACAAGCGCACCGCCAAGTACCCGTTTCTGCCCGATGCCAAGGCGGCCCTCATCGTGGGCGGCGAGGCCGTGGGCTGCCTCGATTTGCGCAAAATCCGCCCCCAGGATGTCACCTTCGAGGGCGACTCGGTAGTGCGCATCACCCTGCCCGAGCCCGAGTTATGCACCTTCCAGGTAAACCACAAGGAAAGCCGCGTTTTCAGCACCGAAAACGGCTTTTTTCAGGATGCCAGCCTCGTGGACGAGGCCTACCGCTACGCCGAAGCCCAAGTACGTAAGTCGGCCCTGCAATCGGGCATCCTGGCCGAAACCCAGCGCAACGCCCAGCAAATCCTGGTGCCCATGCTGCACACGCTCACCGGCCGGCGCGTTATCGTGGGCCAGCGCCTGGTGGCGCCGGGGCCGGCTCGCAAGCTGTAGTAGTCAGTGGCTCTGCCAGAATAAAAAGAACGTCCTGCTGAGCTTGCCGAAGCATCGTTGCCGCTTCATTCAACAAGGCGGTAGCGATGCTTCGGCAAGCTCAGCAGGACGTTCTTTTTATTGTCTATGCTGCGCGCACGGCGCTACGCGGCGCGGAAGCCCGTGGCCTGGCGCACGCTGCGCTCATTGCCGCTGGCGGGGTCAGTGTAGTGGTGGTCGCTCACCTCTACCGACAGGTGCTTACCCACCAGCTCTTTCGTGTCCAGGTCTTTGCCATCGTGGGGCTTGATGCCCACGGCCGAGTAGAGCGACAAAATAATGGGGTGGCCAGCCGGCGAGTTGTAGAAGCGCTGGGTGACGTAGCCATCTTCGCTTTCCATGTGGGCGGCAAAAAACGGCACGTTCTGGTGCTCGCTGGTGCCTTCCTCAATGCTGGTGATGGTGACGGTGTGGCGGCCATCGGGCAGGAAGCCTTTTTCCTGGCCTTTTTCAACGGATATTTTCATGCTGCTGCGAAATTTGCTAGTTTGATTAGTGCTAACGAATTTGGCCCGCACAAGTTGCCACGCCGGGAGACAGCCCTGCGATAGCCGCTCCTACTCTTCTTCCGCTAGCTCGCCCAGCGCCTCCTGAATGAGGTCCGATTCGTAGCCTTTTTGGGTGAGATAGGCCATGAGCTTCATCTTGCGCTTCATGGGGTGGGTTTCCTTTTCGCGGGCGTCGCGCTGGCCCAGCAGCTGCTTGAGCTTGGCGTAGTACTCGTCGCCGTCCAGCTCCTTGAGGCCGCTCTTGATGCAGTACTCGCTGAGGCCTTTGGCCTTCATTTCGAGCTTGATGCGGCGGCGGCCCCAGCCGTTGGTGCGGTGCTTACCGCGGGCGTATGACTGGGCGTAGCGCTCCTCATCGAGCAGCTTTTCGCGGCCCAGCCGGATGATAATTTCGCCGGCCTCATCTTCATCAAGGCCGTAGCTTTTAAGCTTTTCGGCTACTTCTTTCTGGGTGCGCTCCTGGTAGGCGCAGAAGGCGGCGATTTTGGGCAGCGCCTCGCCGGGCGTGTAGGATTTGGGGGCTTTGTCGGGATTCTTAAACATAGCGCAAGGGTAGAGCGGCCGTAAAATACGGGAACGAAGCGGCGGCGGGGCCGTTGTAGGCGTGGCCCGTCGGCGGTTATTCGCAACGGCGGCCGGGGGCCAAACGTGCCGCCGCGCCGGGGCCGCCCCGCTTTTTGCCCCTATGCGCCTCTCGCCCGGAATCCTCTACATGCTGGCCTCGACGGCCCTGCTGGCCGTCGTCAACGTGGCCGTGAAAAAGCTCGACGGCGTGCCCACCGCCGAAATCATTTTTGCCCGCTGCCTTATCTCGCTCAGCCTCACGGTGTGGCAGCTGCGGCGCACGGGCCAGCCCGTGTGGGGCCCGCCCGAGGCGCGGCTCAACCTGTGGGCGCGCGGCATTTTCGGAGCGGGCTCGCTCATCCTCGGGTTTCTGGCGCTCAAGGTGCTGCCCATTGGCGGGGCCGTCACGCTCAGCTACCTGGCTCCGGTGGTGACGGCGGTGGCCGCCATCTGGCTAGTGGGCGAGCCGCTCAAGCCCTGGCAGTGGCTGTTTTACGGCCTGGCCGTGGCGGGCGTGGCGCTGGCCAAGGGCACGGTTGGGCTGTTGTCGGCGGGCGTGCTGCTGGGCGTGGGCTCGGCGGTATCGTCGGGCCTGAGCAGCGCGTTTTTGCGGCGCGTGGGCGATAAAATCGCGCCGCTGGTGCCCGTCTTCTATTTCAACGTGGTGCCGCTGGCCATCGCCTCGGTCTGGATGCTGTTCGACCTCAAGCTGCCGCACGGCGTGGAATGGGCCTGGCTGGCGCTGGCCGGCTTGTTTACGCACGTCGCACTGTGGTGCGTCACGCAAGCCTTTCAGGAGCACGAGGCCAACTACTTGGCCGCGCTCGATTACCTGGGCCTTATCTACGCCATTGCGCTGGGCTACCTCATTTTCGGCGATGAAGTCAAGCCAGTGGTGTATCCCGGCATCGCATTAGTGCTGCTGGGCGTGGGCCTCAATGCCTGGTACACGAGCCGGCAGGCCAAGTCCGCGTAGCGCCGGCTGGCCCAGCAGCCGGTCACGCCCGCGGGTAGCCAACCATTCGCCGTCTTTTTGCATCTCCGAAAGAGCCGCCCGCCAGCGGCTCTTTTTTTAGGTATATATCGCCAGGCTACGCCTAACTTGCGGCGGGCCGTGCGCCGGCGTTGCTTTCCCTGTATTTGATGCGTTTCTCTACTTTAGTACGGCTGGCCCTGCTGTGGGCGCTGCTGCCGCTCGCCGCCCACGCCGGCACCATCCGGGGCAAGGTCAGCGGCCCCGACGGCGCGGGCCTGCCCTTTGCCAACGTGGCGGTGCGCGGCTCGGCCACCAGCACCGGCTCCAACGAGCAGGGCCAGTACCAGCTGCGCCTCGACGCGGGCACCTACCAGCTTGTTTTTCAGTACGTAGGGTACCGGCCACGCACCGAATCGGTACGCGTGCCGGCCGGCGACTCCACCCTCACGCTCAACGTGGCGCTGGCCCCCGAGTCGTTTAGCCTGGCCGAAGTCACGGTGCGCGGCTCCGACCGCGACCCCGCCTACGCCATCATTCAGCACGCGCAGCAGTGGCGCGCCTACCACCAGCGCGAGGTTGCGGCCTTTCGGGCCCGCATCTACATTAAGAGCCTGGGCCGCCTCAGCGAAACGCCCGGCAAGCTGTTCGGCATCGTCAAGGTAGGCCCCGACCTCAAGCCGGGCATTTTTTACCTCTCCGAAAGCCTGTCGGAAATTGCCTTCACCCAGCCCGACGTGGTGAAGGAGCGCATGCTCTCCAGCCGCGTCAGCGGCGACTCGCGCGGCATCAGCTTCAACCGGGCCGGGGCCGGGCGCGGCCTCAGCTTCTACAACAACCTGGTAAAATCAGGCTTCTCGGAGCGCGGCTTCGTGTCACCCATCGCGGCTAACGCCTTAGCATTTTACCAATACGAGCTAGTGGGTAGCAGCCAGCAAAACGGCGAGTTGGTGCACAAAATCCGCGTGACCCCGCGCCGCCGCTCCGACCCCGTTTTTGCCGGCTTCATTTACGTGGTGGACGGCTCGTGGCGGCTGCACTCCGTGGACTTGCGCCTCACCAAAGATGCCCAGCTCGACTACGTCGACGACCTGCACATTGAGCAGCTTTTTGCGCCCGCGCCGGGCGTACCCCACGCCTGGGTGGTGCAGTCGCAGAAGCTGGCGGTGAGCTTTTCGGCGCTCGGCTTTAAGGGCACGGGCTTCATTACGGCGGTTTTTTCCAACTACAACCACGTTATTCCCACCTACCCGGCCCCGCCCGAGGTGAAAGCCGCCTCGCCCATAGCCGGCAGTGCGCCCGCTGGCCCGCCCGTCATCGCGCCCGTCACTACCAAGGAGCTGACCCGCCAAATCAAGCGCGAAAAGCCCAACCTGGCGGGTCTCAACCGTCAGGTGCGCCGCCAGGTGAAGCAGGCCCAGCGCGACTCGCTGCGCAACGACCCCATCGCGCAGATGAAAAAGGGCGAGGTAATGCTGGTCGAAAAAGGCGTGAACGAGCGCGATACCACCTACTGGAGCCAACTACGCCCGATACCTCTCACGGAGGAGGAGAAAGTAGATTATCACAAGAAGGACAGTAGCGAGGTAGTGCGCAAGTCGCGCCCCTACCAGGACTCGCTCGACCGCAAGCGCAACAAAATCAGCCTCGACAAGCTGCTGCTAGTTGGCTACACCTATAACAATACCTTTGCCAAGCGCTCCATCGCCGTAGCGCCCATCTTCAACGAGGTGTTCTACAATACGGTGGAGGGCTACGTGTTCAACGCCGAGGCCACTTACCGGCAGCGCACCGACGACCGGCGCTTTCTCAGCCTCACGCCTACGTTGCGCTACGGCTTCAGCAACAAGCAATTGCAGCCCAGCCTGACGCTCAACTGGCAGCTCGACCCGCAGAAGCTGCGCCAGGTTGGCCTTATCGCGGGCCGCACCATCGAGAACTTTGACCGCAACTCGCAGCTCACGCCCTTCACCAACTCGGTGTACTCGCTGCTGGCCAACCGCAACTACGCCAAGCTCTACCGTCGCGACGGGGCCGAGCTGAGCTACCTCTGGGAGCCCGTAAACGGCCTCACGGTGCGCGGCGCGGCCAGCTACTTCGAGCGCGTAGAGCTTTATAATACTGCCTCTTACCTCTGGAACGACGTCAAGGGCCGCGCCTTCACGCCCAACCAGCCGGTGGCCGACGAGGCCCCCGAGAGCGCCACCGCCTTTGGCCGCAGCAAGGCGGCAACGCTGAGCCTCAACCTGAGCTACAAGCCGGGCCAGCGCTACATCACGCGGCCCGATGGCAAGTACAACATGGGCTCGAAGTGGCCCACCTTCAACTTGCAGGGCCGGCTGGCCGTGCCCCACCTGCTGGGGGCCGACGTGCGCTACCTGCTGCTGCAAGGCTCGGTGCGCCACACCAGGCAGTTTGGGCTGATTGGCACGTCCTCAGTGCAGGCCGTGGTGGGTGGCTTCGTGGGCAAGCAGGAAGGGCTGACGTTTGCCGACTACCACCACTTTTCGGGCAACCAGGCGCTGCTGGCCAGCAATTTCAACGCGTTCCAGCTGCTCGACTACTACCGCTACAGCACCCACGCCAGCTACTTCGAGGGCCACTTCGATCACCATTTCAACGGCTTTTTCTTCAACCGCCTGCCGCTACTGCGCTCCCTCAAGTGGCAGGAAGTGGTGTCGCTCAATTATCTGCACACCGCCCAAGTCGGGCATTACCTGGAGCTGGGCGTGGGTGCCGAGCACATTTTCAAGGTGCTGCGGGTCGATTTCTACACCGGCCTGCAAAGCGGCGAGCGCGTGGGCACGGGCGTGCGGCTGGGGCTGGGCTTCTAATGCCTGCTTGTGGCATTGCTTTTGGAGGAAGTCGTTTTCCTGCTTCACCCTATCTTTTCCACTCATGAAAGCACTCTGCTTTGCGCTACTCCTGCTGGCCTTTGGCACCGCCCATGCCCAGCGAATTGCCGTCAGAAACGGCCTGATGACGGTTGACGGCCAGCCCTACGCTCGCCTCGAATCTGACGGAGGCACTACGCTATACGTCAGCTCACTGCAAAATGAGCGCCTGTTTGTGGTAAAGGAAATGGTGCTGCCTGGCCTGGGGCACCCAGCGGGTAATGTTCGCTACCTGCAATACGTTTTCACGGCGACGCACCTGGTTGTAGAAACTCCTTATCCCCCGCTTGAAAGCTACTTCCGGCCCATCGTCCCGGCGCGCCAGATATATGCGGCCCGGCTTTTTCAGAACGGCATCCTCGACCCTAAGGCCGTGGCTGATTTTCGTACCAACAACGGCACTCCGTATGCGGACCGCCAGCTAACGCCGCTGGCTACGCCAGCGGCCGTTACACCTGGTAAATAGCACCAGGCTACTTCACCTCCTCATAGTCCACATACTCGCCGCCCCGAAATTCGTGCCGCCGGTCGCCCGCTGGCGAAGTAGTGGGCGGCACGTACTCCACGCGCACTTGGCCGGGTTTAGCGGCTGGCTCCGGCTGGCTCTGGGCCTGGTAACCACCCATTGGGCCAGCGCCGGCGGGCGGGTAAAACCCACCCTGCTGCGCCTTGTGCACCTGCTGCCGCACAAAGCCGCTGAGCACCGCCCGCAGCACCCGGGGCAGCACAAACCGTACAAAGAGGAAAAACAGCAGCAGCGAAAGCGTGAAGGCCATGAGTTATTCGAAAAGAAAGGCAATTTACGAGTGGCCGGGGGCTAAGTTCTGGCTGGCCGTGGGGCTAGCCGGGCTGGCTGGCCCCGCCGCGGCCCCGCGCCTGCTGCCCACCCCCGATTTTGCGGGCCTCTACCGCCCGGTGCCCGACCGGCTGCTGCCCGCCACGCGCCGCGAGGGCGACAGCCTGCGCATTTTCATCAACCAACCAGCCCCCACCCCGGGTTCCGCCGCGCCGCAGCTGCGCCTCACGGGCTGGGCTGCTTTCGAGGCCAGGCAGCCGCTGTGGCAGGAGGTGCGCGCCGCCCGCCCCTACCCCGGCTCCAACCCGGCCGCGCCGGTGCAGGTGCTCACGGTGGCCGTGGCCGCCGCGCGGCTGGCCCCCGGCGCGGTGCTGCAAGTCAGCCTCGACAAGCCCAGCCTCACCAACCAGCCCCCCGGCGCCAACCAGGACCCCGCCACTACGGCCTGGCTGCGCCTCACGCCCGAGCTGCTGGCCCGGCCCTTCGTGCTACTCGACTCCGCTGGCCTCGTGCTGGCCCGGCCCTATCTCAACGCGGGCGAGGGCGTGGCCGTGGCAACGTATGGCCTGGCCCAGCCGGTGCGCTGGCGGCGCTACCCCACCGGCATGCCGGCCCTGCCGCCCTTCACCGACCCGCGCAGCCAGCCCGCTGCCCCGCGCACGCTGGGCGTGCTCGACTCGTCGGCCGCGCCCTTGCTGGCCGGCGACTTGCTGCGCCTGCCCGGCCAGGGCCTCTACGCGCTGAAAGTAGGCGGCGCGGGCGGCGAGCCTGTGCGCACCGTGCCGCTGCTGGTGGCGCCCGCCAGCTTTCCGGGCCAAAGCACCGTGCCCGAAATTATCGAGCCGCTGCTCTACCTCACCACCGCTGCCGAGCGCCAGGCGCTGCTAAAAGCCCCCGAGCCCAAGCGGGCCATCGACCGCTTCTGGCTCGATGCGGCAGGCGGCGACCAGGCCCGCGGCCGCGACCTGATACGGCGCTACTACGGCCGCGTCGCCACGGCCAACGAGCTGTTTACCGGCCACAAAGCGGGCTGGCTTACCGACCGCGGCTTGCTCTACGTGGTGCTGGGGCCGCCCCAGAGCGTGCGCCGCCTGCCCGACGGCTCCGAGCGCTGGCACTACGACCAGGCTGGCCGCCAGGGCGAGGCCGTGGCGTTTACCTTCCGGCCGCGCCCTAGTACCTTAGCACCTGATAACTACGAACTGGCGCGCCGGCCCGAGTACGAAATGCTCTGGTATGCCGCCGTAGAACAATGGAGAAGAACGACGACCGCCCGCTAAACGACGGGCTCAGTGACGACTACGTACCCCGCCGCTTCCGCGAAGGGGCCGATAACAGCGAGCGCCGCGCCGGCCGCCCCAGCAGCGGCGAGGGCCGCGACGACCGCCGCCCCGGCGGCAACGACGGCGCCAGCCGCCCGCGCCCCCAACGCCCGTTTTACGACGAGCGCGGCCGCCAGGTAACGCCCAATCGGCCCTCCGCTGGCAACCGTAGTGGCGGCGGTGCGCCCTTTTATAAGGAGCACAATACCCGCCCCAACGCCGACCGCAGCATTGATATGCTGTTTGGCCTGCGCCCCATCATGGAGGCGCTGACCGCCGGGCGCACCCTGGATAAGATTTTCCTGCTGCGCGGCACCAAGAACTCGCTCACCCAGGATATTTCCAACCTGGCCCGCGAGGCCAACGTGCCCGTGTCGCTGGTGCCGCTCGAAAAGCTGGAAAGCCTCACCCGCAAAAACCACCAGGGCGCGGTCGCCTTCGTGTCGCCCATCGACTTTGCGCCGCTCGATACGCTGCTGGCTGGCCTTTTTGAGGACGGCAAGGTGCCCTTCGTGCTCGTGCTCGACCGCGTGACCGACGTGCGCAACTTCGGCGCCATCGCCCGCACCGCCGAGTGCCTGGGCGTGCAAGCCCTGGTAGTGCCCGCCCACGGCGCGGCCCAAATCAACGGCGACGCCGTGAAAACTTCGGCCGGCGCACTCAACATCCTGCCCGTGTGCCGCGAGGCCGACCTGCGCCAGACCATCACCTTCCTCAAGGAAAGCGGCCTCACCGTCATCGCCTGCACCGAAAAGGCTGATGCCGACCTCGGCCAGACGACCCCCGCCAGCCTCAGCGGCCCCATCGCGGTGCTCATGGGCTCGGAGGAAGACGGCATTTCGCCCGACCTGCTGCGCCTCTGCGACCAGCGCCTGCGCATTCCCATGAGCGGCCAGATTCAGAGCCTCAACGTGGGCGTGGCCGCCGGCATCATGCTGTTTGAGGTAGCCAAGGGCCGGAGCTAGTATCCCTGGCTACCCCTCGGTGAGCCGCCGCCTGGTGCGGCAGTGGCCGGCGGTGCCCTCAGCCGGCTACCGCACCGGGCGGCAGCCCTCCGGGGAATCCGCCGCCAGCGGCCGCATCCGCAGCGGTAGCCTGCGGAACCCTCGCTGCCCTTCCGCACCACGCGGCAGGGCTCCTAAAAACCCTCAGAGGGCTTCCGCAGTGTGCGAAAGCCCTCTGAGGGTTTTTGGATTTGCTGGACTAACCCAAACGGCCTAAGATGGCGCGGGGCTCTGCCCCGTGTCTACCAGTTGCGGGCCTCTGGCCCGCCCAGGGAGGGCGACTGGCGCAACGACTGCCGGCCAGCGGCCGGCAAATAGCCAGCACGGGGCAGAGCCCCGCGCCATCCCAGCGGCGCTGAAGGATTTCAAACGCTCAGCTAATTATAGCCGGTGCCCTTCTTGCTCTTCACATCGGCCACAAATTCCTTCACGCGCTGTTCCTCGCTGCGCTGGCAGATGAGCAGCACGTTGTCGTGCTCGGCCACAATGTAGCCATCCAGGCCCTGTACTACTACGAGGCGCTCGTGGGGCGTTTTGATGAGGCAGTCGCGGGTGTCGTAGAGCAACACCTCGCCATCGACCACGTTGCCCTGGGCATCGTGGGGGCTCACTTGGTGCAGGGAATCCCAGGTACCGAGGTCGCTCCAGCCGATGTCGGCGGGCAGCACGTACACGTTGTCGGCCTTCTCCATCACCCCAAAGTCGATGCTGATGTTGCGGCAGCGCGAGTAGGCTTCGTTGATAAAATCTTCTTCCTGCGGCGTACCCAGCAGGTGCTTGCCTTCCTCGAAGACCTCGGCGATATCGCTCAGGCACTGGTGAAAGGCTTCGATGATGGCGCTGGCCCGCCACACAAATAGGCCGGCATTCCAGAGGAAGTCGCCACTCTCAACAAACATGCGCGCCAGCTCAGCGTTGGGCTTTTCGGTGAAGGTTTTCACCTTATATAGTGCCGAGTCGGGCAGCCGGTGCACGGCCTCATCCATGTACTGAATGTAGCCGTAGCCGGTATCGGGGCGCGAGGGCTGAATGCCGAGCGTAATGAGCACATCGTGCTGCCGGGCCGAGGCCACCGCCTCCCGGATGAGCCGCCGAAACTCTTCTTCGCGCAGCACCGCGTGGTCGGCCGGCGACACGATGAGCGTGGCCTCGGGGTCGCGCTGCGCGATGCAGTAGCTGGCGTAGGCAATGCAGGGTGCGGTATTGCGCCCGATGGGCTCGCCCAGAATCTGGCTCATTGGCAGCTCGGGCAGGTGCTCGTGCACGAGGTCGATGTAGTCGCGGTTGGTGACGATAAAGACGTTTTCGGGCGGGCAAATGCCCCGGAAGCGGTCTACCGTAAGCTGGAGCATGGACCGGCCCACGCCCAGCACGTCGTGAAACTGCTTGGGGTGCTGCGTGCGGCTGAAGGGCCAGAAGCGGCTGCCGATGCCGCCCGCCATCACGACGAGATAGGTATGTTCCATAGAGAGGGAAGGCACGATGAATGAGGCGCGAAGATAGGCCGACCGGGGGTCCGGCCGACCGGGCCGCCCCTGCTACCCACGGGCCGGCGCGGCCCAACGCAGCCCCTAGCTCAACCTTTGCCCGCCCTTAACTGCCACTGCACGGCGAGCCCCGCGCCAGCCGCAGCCGCCCGCTTGGCGCAGGGGTTTTTACGGCTGGTCAGCCGCGCGCCCCCCCACGCGGCCGCGTACCTTTGGCCGGCGGCCGGGGGCTGGCTCTTATGCCGGGGCCCGGAGTTTCGCGCCCGCTCTTCTTACATGCAGCTTTTACTTCCCGACCGGTATCGACGAGGCATCGTAACGGCTTTTTTCGGCTTCCTCTTCGTGTTTGGGCTGCGGCTGGTGCCGGACTACGGGCTCACGTTTGACGAGGAAATCCAGCGCGTAACGGGTGAAATATCACTACTCTATGTTTTTCAAACGCTCCCGCTAGCCTTGCAGCAGCGCCTGCTGCCTCCCGAAACCACCGCGCTCATTGCGGCCAAAGGGCCGGCTGGCCAGCTGAGCACCTACCACGACCGCGACTATGGCGTAGTGTTTGAGCTGCCGGCCACCGCTGGCGAGCAATTACTGCGGCTGCATGATTCGCGCCACCGTTTCCTGCTGCGGCACTACCTGAATTTTATCGTGTGCTTTGCCGGCCTGCTGGCTTTTTATTCCCTGGCCGCCCGCCGATATGCTAGCTGGCGCATGGGGCTACTAGGCGTGCTACTGCTGGTGCTGAGCCCCCGGCTATTTGCCGACTGTTTTTACAACAGTAAAGATGCCGTATTCACGATGCTGTTTACGGGGGCCGCAGCCACCGCCATTCCCTTTTTGAAGCGCCCGAGCTGGCGCACGGCCTGTTGGCACGCGCTAGGGTGTGCGCTGGCTATCGATGTGCGCATTATGGGGGTGCTGGTGCCGGCCGCTACGCTGGCTTTAATGGTAGTGCAGGTGCTGCGGGGCACGTACAGCTATAAGCGGGCGGCTTCCTACACGGCGGCCTATGCGGCACTACTGACCATTTTGACAGTGGCCTTCTGGCCCTACTTGTGGGCTGCCCCAGCTACCAATTTTGCGGCAACATTGCGCGCCATGAGCCACTACCGGTGGACGGGCAACCTGGTATATCAAGGCCAGCTAATGGCCGCCAGCGCTATTCCCTGGCATTATCCGCTGGTGTGGATTGGCCTCACCGTGCCCTTGCTGTACCTGGCTTTTTGGGTGGTGGGCACGGCCGGCCTGCTGCATAAGCTGGCGCGCGTGCGGAGCTGGGCAGCGGTGCAAGACGCCGACTGGCAGGACCTGCTGTTTCTGGGCCTGGGGCTGGCGCCGCTGGTAGCGGTAATAGTCTTGCATTCGGCACTTTACAACGGCTGGCGCCACCTCTATTTTATCTATCCCATGCTACTGCTGCTGGGCTTGCGGGGCTTGGTCGGGGCCTGGCGCTGGCGGGCTCCTGGGCGCTGGCGGCGCTACTGGCAGCCGGCGCTGGGCCTGGCGGTGGGCAGCCTGCTGGCCGTTATTGGGGTGCGCATGGCACGGCTGCATCCGCTCGAAAACCTGTACTTCAATGCCCTCGCCCCCGAGCCGGTCGGCACCTATTACGAAACTGACTACTGGAACATGGGCCTTATTCAGGGCCTGGAGTGGATACTGCGGCACGACGCCCGCCCCCACATTCGTATCAGCTCCAACTTGCTCACCGCGGTCGCCGTCAGCCAGCTCCTGCTTCCTGCCGAAGCGCGCCAGCGGCTGGAGCCGGTAGCAGACCCCGCGCAGGCCGACTACTACCTGGATAGTGCGTCCTACCCCCACGCGGCTCCCTATGCCCGGCCGCTTTACACCCTTTGGGCAGAGAATATCCAGGTATTCAGCCTGTATCGCCTCCCGCAGCCCGCCCTACACCAGGCCCTCGCGCAGTAGGTCGTGTAGGTGAATGAAGCCGGCAAATAGCCCATCCTCCGTCACAATAAGCTGGGTGATATTGCGGGCCTGCATCCGCGCCAGCGCCTCGGCCGCAAACTCGCTGATGTCGATGGTAGCCGGCGCGGGCGTGAGAATCTCGCGGGCGGTAAGGGTTTCAAGGTCTGTCAAATGGCCCCGGCCCAGCATCCGGCGCAGGTCGCCGTCGGTGATGATGCCGGCCAGGTGGCCCGCTTCATCGAGTACGGCGGTGGCCCCCAGGCGCTTGCCCGATATTTCGAGCAGCACCTCGCGCAGCGGCGCGGCCAGCCCCACCTGCGGGCGCTGGTTTTGGCGGCTGAGGTCGCCCACGGTCAGGTAGAGCTTTTTGCCGAGGGTGCCGCCGGGGTGCAGGCGGGCAAAATCCTGGGCCGAAAACTGGCGGCTTTCGAGCAAGCACACGGCCAGGGCGTCGCCCAGGGCCAGCGCGGCGGTAGTGCTGGTGGTGGGGGCTAGGTCGTGGGGACAAGCTTCGCGGCGTACGGGGGCGTGCAGCACGTAGTCGGCCTGGCGGGCCAGGTACGAGTCGGCGTTGCTCACGAGGGCAGCCAGCGGCACGCCCTTGCGGCGCAGCAGCGGCACCAGCACCTTGATTTCGGGCGTATCGCCGCTCTTGCTAATCGCCACCACAAAGTCCTCGGCCTGAATCATGCCCAGGTCGCCGTGAATGGCATCGGCGGCGTGCATAAACAGCGCGGGCGTGCCGGTGCCGTTGAGGGTAGCCACCAGCTTGCCGGCAATATGGGCGCTTTTGCCCACGCCGGTCACTACCACGCGGCCTTTGAGGGCCAGCAGGGCGGCCACGCACTGGGCAAAGTCGGGGGTGGCACCCACAGCCTGGGCCACATCGCGCAGGGCGTCGGCCTCGGTGAGCAGCACCTGGCGGGCGACGGCCAGCACATCGACCGCGCTATTTTGAGGAAAAGCTGGAGTTGGTTGCACGGCCAAAAATACGCCGGGCGGGCTAGCCAGCCGGCCCTTGGCCTTGGTGACGAGCGCGCTGGCCAGCCCGCCCGGGAACTTTTCTAAAATGTTACGTGTCAAGGACGATTTTTTCGAAAAAAGTTTCACTTCCTGCTTATCTTCGCTAATAACCTCGTGCCCTCCTTTCGCCTTATTTGCTAGTCTATGTCACTGACCGCCGTTGAAGAACCCGTTGTTGCCAACGTTGAACTCAAGACCAAGCTCAAGGAAGTCTTCGGCTTCGGGCAGTTCAGGGGCACCCAGGAGGCTGTTATTCAGAACATTCTAGCCGGCAAAAATACCTTCGTCATCATGCCCACGGGGGCGGGCAAAAGCCTGTGCTACCAGCTGCCGGCGTTGGTGCTGCCGGGCACGGCCATCGTTATTTCGCCGCTCATCGCGCTGATGAAAAACCAGGTTGACCAGCTGTCGGCCTTCGGCGTGAATGCGCAGGTCTACAACTCGACGCTGACCAAGACGGAGATGAACCGCGTCAAGAAGGACGTGATAAGTGGCGAGGTGCGGCTGCTGTACGTGGCGCCCGAAAGCCTGACCAAGGAGGACACCATCGCCTTTTTGCAGAAGGCCGCCATCTCGTTTGTGGCAATTGACGAGGCGCACTGCATTTCGGAGTGGGGCCACGATTTCCGGCCCGAATACCGCAAGATTCGCGGTATTATCGACAACCTGGGGGGGCGCATTCCGCTCATCGCCCTCACGGCCACGGCCACGCCCAAGGTGCAGCTCGACATCCAGAAGAACCTGCACATGGACGACGCGAGCGTGTTCAAAACGTCGTTCAACCGCACCAACCTCTACTACGAGGTGCGCGCCAAGCGCAACACCAAGAAGCAGCTCATCCAGTACGTGCAACAGCACAAGGGCAAGGCGGGCATCATTTACTGCCTGAGCCGCAAGAAGGTAGAGGAAGTGGCCGAGCTGCTGCGCGTCAACGATGTGCGCGCCCTGCCCTACCACGCTGGCCTCGACCCGCACACCCGCATGCACAACCAGGACGCGTTTTTGAGCGAGGACTGCGATGTGATTGTGGCCACCATCGCCTTTGGCATGGGCATCGACAAGCCCGACGTGCGCTTCGTGATTCACTACGACGCGCCCAAGAGCATCGAGGGCTACTACCAGGAAACCGGCCGCGGCGGCCGCGATGGCCTGGAGGGCAACTGCTTGATGTTCTACAGCTACGACGACATTCTGAAGCTCGAAAAATTCAGCAAGGACAAGCCCGTAACCGAGCGCGACAACGCCCGGCAGCTCCTGCTGGAAATGACCAACTACTCGGAGAGCGCCGTGTGCCGCCGCCGGCAGTTGCTGCACTACTTCGGCGAGCACTTGGACAAAGACTGCGGCTTCTGCGATAACTGCCGCCACCCGAAGGAGAAATTTGAGGGCGCGGCGCACGTGGGGCTGGCCCTGCGCGCCGTGGTGCAGACGGAGGCCCGCTTCGGCCTCGACCACGTGGCGCAGGTGCTGCTGGGCCTCAGCAACCCGCACATCGAGAGCTACGGCCACACCGGCCTGCCGGTCTATGGCCAGGGCAAGGAGCTGAGCGGCGACATGCAGCACTGGCTGTCGGTACTGCGCCAGTGCCTGCTCAACGGCCTGCTGGAGAAGGATATCGACTCTATCGGCATGGTCCACATCACCGACAAGGGCATCGATTTTATTGAAAACCCCCACCCCTTCACGCTCACCAAGGACCACGATTTCGAAGCCGAAAAGCAGGAGGAGGAAGACGGCGAGAAGATTCAGCAGGCCGCTGGCCACGACGAGGCGCTGTTCGTGCAGCTCAAGGAGCTGCGCAAGCAAGTGGCCAAGCAGAAAAACCTGCCGCCCTACGTGCTCTTCCAGGACCCCAGCCTGAAGGAGATGGCCACCACCTACCCACAGAGCCTGCACGAGCTGACGCACATTTCGGGCGTGGGCCAGGGCAAGGCCCAGAAGTTTGGCGCGCCCTTCGTGGCCGCCATCAAGAAGTACGTGGAGGACAACGACATCACGACGGCCGCCGACGTAGTTATCAAGTCCACGGTCAACCGCTCGAAGCTCAAGATTTACATCATCCAGCAGATTGACAAGAAGATGGACCTGGCGGGCATCGCCCGCAGCCAGGGTATTTCGATGACCGACCTGGTGGAGGAAATCGAGCACATCTGCTACTCCGGCACCCGTCTCAACCTGGATTACTACATTCAGGACGTGGTGGATGAGGATAAGCAGGATGAGATTTATGACTACTTCATGACGGCTCAGAGCGACAATATCGCCGTAGCCATGAACGAGCTCGGTCCCGATGACTTTACCGAGGAAGAGGTGCGCCTCATGCGCATCAAATTTCTAAGCGAAGTAGCCAACTAGACCGCAGATTTAACGGATGAAACGGATTTCGCGGATACGCTTGGCTACGCTAAGCTGACTACGCTAATTATCCGCTAACGTAGTAGTGTATTATAAAAGAAAAAGCCGCCCTATTTAGGGCGGCTTTTTTCGTAGAATAAACGGATAATCAGCGTAGTCAGCTTGCGGAGCAAGCGTATCCGCGAAATCCGTTTCATCCGTTAAATCTGCGGTCTAGCAGTATTCTTCGAAGGCGCCTTGCAGGTTGTTGACGATGCGCATGAGGTCGGAGCCTTCGATGTGGTAGCGCTCAATCATGTGCACCAGCTCGCCGTCTTTGAAGAGGCCGATGCAGGGCGACGAGGGCGGGTAGGGCAGCAGGTGCTCGCGCATTTTAGCTACGGCATCGGTTTCCATACCGGCAAACACGGTTACGAGCTTGGCGGGCTTCTTGTCGGCGCTGGCCAGGGCCAGCTTGAGGGCGGGGCGCGCCTTAGCGGCGGCGCAGCCGCACACCGAGTTTACGGCCACTAGCACGGTGCCTTCGGTACCAGCGAGGGCCGCGTCCACTTCCTGGGGCGACATCAGTTGCTCGAAGCCAGCCTCCACCAAATCCTGGCGGATGGGGGCTACCATATATTCGGGGTAAACAGCCATTTTTAAAAAAGTAAAAGTGCGCGGCACCACCGCCGGCACGTACAAAATTACGGCACTAGGTGCGCCGCCTGCTATAATCCCGCTGGCTGGCAAAAAGTTTAAGGGCCAGGGCCGGGCCGCGTTGCCCCAAGTTATGGCCGGCTATAAAGCTGGGCTGGGTGGCCAGGGGCCAGCGCCTGGCTAGCGGACTGAGCACGTACCACATTTTAGGGGCACCAGACCCGCTATTTCATTAACCGGCCATTTTCCCGGCTTCAACGAGGCGCTACGGTTAGTCAGCCAAAATCCCAGCCCTAAGCTGAGCCGGGCGGCTAACTTGCGGGCTGGGTTCATATTAACTTTTTAGTCGCCTCTTTTTTGCGTGTTATTATTTACTAGGTTGGGGCCACGCCATTGGGGCTGGCTGTTGCTACTAGGGTTGCTGGGGCTAACTCGACTGGGCCAGAGCGCGCCGGGGCCGCAGGCTTTCGTGCGGCAGTTTGGGCCGGCGCAAGGGCTGAGCCAGCCCTTTATCTACTGCCTGCTGCAAGACCGGCAGGGCTACCTCTGGCTGGGCACCGCCGAGGGCCTCGTGCGCTACGATGGCACCCGCTTCGTCACCCTCACCACCCGCGACGGCCTGGCTGATAACTTCATCACCGGCCTCTGGCAAGACCCCGCCAGTGGCACACTCTGGGCTACGCACGCGCAAGGCGGCCGCTCAGTGCGTCGCGCCGAGGGCGGCTCCTTTCGCCCCGCGCCAGCGGCATTGCGCGGCGGCCCACCCGCTGGCCTCCTGGGCTCTCCGGCTCCCGATACGGCTCGCCTCGGGGCCTACCAGCGGCGCTACCACCTCGCCCTGCCCCCCGACTTAGTGCCTACCTGCCTGCTCGAAGACCGCGAAGGCAACGCCTGGCTGGGCACCGCCGGCCAGGGCCTTTGGCAACATGCCGACCGCTACCTTAGCCTGTGGCCCCTGGCTAGCAGCCCGCTGCCCGGCCCTGTTGCCAGCATGCAGGTGGCGCGCCCCGCCGCCCTGGGAGGCGGGTGGTGGGTAGGTACCGGGGCCAGCGTACAGGTCGTTCGTCCCGGCCAGCTACTCCAACCCGTGCCAGGCCTTGCGCCCAGCCTCGGCTCGGCCGTAACAGCGCTGGCTTATGCCCCGGCCACTGGCCTGTGGGTAGGCACGGCAGCGGATGGAGTATACCTGCTACCCGATAAATCGACGACCAACCCGGCTCCGACTGTGCAGCATTTTACTACTGCTAATGGCTTACTGCACAATAGTATTTCGGCCCTGCTGGCCGACCACACCGGCCGCGTGTGGATAGGCGCCCACAACACCGGGCTGGCTACCTGGGAGCCCGCCCAGCGCCGCTTCACCTACCTCAAGCTCAATACCGTGGGCCTCGATGTGAGTACGCTGGCGGAAGACGCCGCTGGCAGTATTTGGGTGGGCACCGAAGGCCAGGGCCTATTTTACCGCCCGGCCAATGGCCGCTGGCTGCACCTGGGCAAAGCCGCCGGCAGCCTGCCCAACGACTTCCTCACCACGCTACTACCACTGCCCGCACCACTAGCCGGCTCCTTACTGCTAGTGCAGCCGCAAAGCCTGAGCCTCCTCAGCGCCCGCCACCTCGCCACGCCGCTCACCGCCCCCGACAATCCACTCACCGAAGGTCTGCTCCCCACTGCCTACCTGCACCACGGGCTAGCCTGGCTGGCCACCCGCCACGGCGCACTCCGCCTCGACCTGCCTGAGCTGGCCCGCACTCGCCAGCGCCAGTCGCCGGCGCCTAATCTGATTATTACCGGGGCCGAAGTAGATGGCGAAAACCGCCCGGCCACGCTGGGCGAGCTACCGGCCGGCCAGCACCGGGTGCGCTTTTCCTTCCAGGGTATTAGCTTGAGCCCGGGCGCGGTGGGCTTGCAGTACCGCTACCGCCTGCGTGGGCTATCGGAGCACTGGAGCCACCCCAGCCCGGTGGGCGAGGCGCAGCTGGCCGGCCTGGGCGCGGGCCGCTACGTGCTGGAGGCGCAGGTGCGGCGCCCCGCGCCGGGCGCCGCCTGGAGCCCGGTGGCCAGCCGCACCTTCGCCATTGCCACGCCGTGGTGGCGCACGCCGCTGGCCCTGGCGCTGGAACTGGTAGCGCTGGTGGCCCTGCTGATAGCCGTGGTACGCACCCGCGAACGCGTGTTGCGCCGCCAAAAAATTCAGCTGGAGCAAACCGTGCGGGAGCGCACAAGTGAGCTGCGCCAAAAGAACCGCGACATCGAGCATATCAATGCCGAGCTATTGGTAGCCCGCGACGCGGCCGAGGCTTCGCGCCGGGCCAAAGCACAGTTCCTGGCCAATATGAGCCACGAAATTCGCACCCCGATGAACGCCGTCATCGGCCTCACCAACCTACTTCAGCATACGCCCACCAACCCCGAGCAGCGCGAATACCTGACGGCCATCGGCAGCTCGTCGCAAAACTTGCTGGTGATTCTCAACGACATCCTCGACTCGTCGAAGATGGAGGCCGGCAAGCTCACGCTGGAGCAAATTCCCTTCCGCCTGCCCGAAGCCGTGCGTGGGCTGAGCACGCTCTTCCGCTACGCCGCCGACAGCAAGGGCCTGAGCCTGCGCGTAGAAGTGGCCGACGAGGTACCGCCCGCCATCGTCGGCGACCCCGTGCGCCTGCAACAAGTGCTGGTCAACCTGGTCAGCAACGCCCTCAAATTTACGCGCCAGGGCGGCGTAGCCGTGCGCGTAGGGCTAGCCCAAGGCCCGCCCGCCGAGGCTGGGCACGTAGCTCTGCGTTTCGAGGTGCAGGATACCGGCATTGGCATTCCGGGCAACAAGCTGGCGGCGATTTTCGAGGACTTTTCGCAGGCCAACACCAGCACCACCCGCGAGTTTGGCGGCACCGGGCTGGGCTTGAGCATCGCCCGCAACCTTGTGCAACTGCACGGCGGCCAGCTCGGCGTGCGCAGCGAGGAAGGCGTGGGCTCGCAGTTTTACTTTGAGCTGACCTACCCTGTGGCCGAAGCCGGCCAAGCCCGCCTCAACGCCGTGACTGGCCCGCTGCCCGCCTTCGAGCCCGCCCTGCGCGTGCTCGTGGCCGAAGACAACCAGCTCAACCAGCTCGTGGCCCGCAAAACCCTGGAAAACTGGAATGTCCAAGTCGTCATCGCCGAAAATGGCCGCCTGGCCGTGGAGCGCGTACTGACTGCTACGGAGCCCTTCGATGCCGTTTTTATGGACATCCAGATGCCTGAGCTGGATGGCTACGCCGCCGCCCGCGCCCTGCGTCAGCACTTCCCCGACGGCTCCCAACTACCCATCATCGGCCTCACCGCCAGCGTATTGCCTGAAGACCGCAGCCTGGCCCTCGCCGCCGGCATGAACGACATTCTGGCCAAGCCCTTTGAGCCGGCCGCCCTCTACGCCCGGCTGGCCCACTTCACCGGCCGCCTGGCCGCCGATGCTGGCCCGGCCGCTACCCCGCCCGACCCACTACCGCCCAGTGCGCCGCCCACCCTGCACCCTAACTGGCAGCAGCTGGAAGAATTGTCGGGCGGCAACGAGGCTTTTATCAGTCAGATTGTCAACACCTTTCTCTCCGAGGCCCCGGCCCTGGAGCAGCTGCTGGCCGCTGCCTACCCACAAGACCTACCCGCCCTGGCCGCCACCGCCCACAAGCTCAAGGGCCAGGTGGCCTACTTTGGGGTGCCCGGCCTGCACGCCCAGCTCGATGAGCTGGAGCGCAGCGCCCGGCAGCCCGCCTGCCCCTACTGCGCGCCGCTGCTGGAAACTGTGCATCAGCAGCTTGGCCAGCTCTACCCCCAGCTTCAGGAGCGGGCCTGAGGCAGGCAGGGGGCGGCGGGCGGTGGCGCTAGGCCAAGTTAGCGCCACCGCCCTGGCTGGCAATATCTTCCCCTTGCAGCCCCTACATTTGCCCAGTCTACTTGGTTGAATTTTTCTGCTGCGCTATGCCCTTTTCCACTACTGAGCCTGCCCCTACCGCCCCGCTCCGCTGCCTGGTGGTAGACGACGACCCTATGTCGGTGCAAATAGTACGCACCTGCATCGGCAACACGCCTTTTCTCGAAGCCACGGCCGCGTGCAGCAGCGCCATTGAGGCCGCCGAGGTATTGCGCACCCAGGCGTTCGACGTGCTGTTTCTCGACGTGGAAATGCCGTTGATGTCGGGCCTCGACTTGCTGCGCACCCTGCCCGACCCGCCGCAGGTGGTACTCATCACCAGTAGCCAATCGTATGCTGTTCAAGCCTTTGAGTTTGCCGTGGCCGACTATTTGCTCAAGCCCCTCTCCTACCCGCGCTTCCTGCAAGCTGCTAATAAGGTGCTGGAGAACATCGGCGCCCAGCGTGCTGCCATCGAGGCCGATGCGCACGTGGCAAACAGCCACGACGCCGAATTTACCTTCGTCAAAGTGGACAACAAGCTGATGCGCGTCGATTTTGCCGATGTGCTCTACGTGGAGGCCCTCGGCGACTACGTGCATTTGGTTACGAATCGCAGCAAGCTCATCGTGTACAGCACAATGCGCGCCATTGAGGAGAAATTTCCGGGCCAGCGCTTTGTGCGGGTGCATCGCTCGTTCATTATCAACATTGATTTTGTGCAGGCCCTGGAAGACAACTCACTGCTTATCAACGATAAATACATCCCTATCGGCCAAACGTACCTGCGCGGCCTCACGCAGCGCCTCAACAAGTTGTAGGCGCACCGTCAGCCGCCCTTTTTCTGCCACGCTAACCCTCTTTCCGGTGCGCTTCTCTTTACTCTCGCTGGCCGCCGCGCTGGCCCTGCCGCTGGCCGCCGCTCACGCCCAAACCACGCCCGCCGACGCTGATGCCAATGCCGCTGACTGTGGGCCGGTGCAGCCCGCCGAACTGTGCGTCGATTTTGACGCCAGCCGCTCGGCTGACCCCGGTGCCGGCCCCCTCGAATACCGCTGGAACATGGGCGACGGCACCACGCTCACCGGCCTCACCATCACGCACTGCTACAAAACGCGCGCTCAGTACAAGGTGACGCTCGACGTGGTGGTGCCCGCCACCGGCGAAGTACGCCGCGCCGAGCGCACCTTCGACGTGAACCTACTGCTCAAGCCGGTGCTCAACTTCAGCGCCGGCCCCACCCTGAAGGCCAAAGTAGGCCAGCCCGTCACCTTCGACGCCCTCGACTCGGTGCTGCCCGACTGCCAGTCGGTAGTCGTGGTCTGGGACTTTCGCGACGGCTACACCCAGCAGGGCCGCCGCGTCGAGCACAGCTTCCGCAAGGCCGGCCGCTTCCCGGTGCGCATGAGCCTGCGCGGCTACGGCCCCGGCGCGTGCGCGGCCAGCAACTGCGTCAGTCAGGAAATAGTAGTGGAGCCCTAGCGCCCGCTACTCCGGCGTGCCCTCGCGCAGAATATTCATTACCAAGGTCCACAAGTCTTCGTAGGGAATAATCTCCACCTCCGCATCGGCCTCGCGCGTCAGGGTAGCCTCTTGCAGCGTGTGCAGCAACGACTTGCCCCGCACGGCTAGCTGCGCGGGGTCAAAATCAGCCTCGGGCAGCAGCAGCAGCAGCCGCAAGAACGTGCGGCTGCGCAGCGTAGCCGCATCGCGCAGGTGGCGCTGCTGGTACTTACGCAGGCGCTCCAGGCGCACGAGCACCGGCTCCAGCAGGCGCTGCTGCAAGTAGTGCACCAACTGAAAAATGAGAATGGCCACGTTGTAGCCCCGCTTGTCGCGGCTGTACTCGGGCACCGTGAGGGCCGCAAATACCGCCAGTTGGTTGCGCCGTTTCAGCGACACCTGCTCGGGCGGCAGCACCAGCTCTGTATACGCCTCCAGCAGTTCCCAGCGCTCGACAGCGGCGGGGCGCAGCTTGCCGTACGAGGGGTTTTTGTGCGCTAGTTGCAGCAGGTGCAGGGCCTGCTCGTACTCGCCGGCGTGCAGGGCCAGCAGCAGGTAATGCTCGTAGAAATAAAACCAGTTGCTCGACGTAGGGTGAATGGTTTCGGCAAACTTCTCAGCCAGTTTCAGGCCCTCTTTGGGCCGGCGGCCGCGCAAGTACGCGTACACATTCATGAAGTGATTAAACCGCTGGTCGAAGCGCCGGGCATTGATTTCGCCCTTCTCCAGCCGCGCCGTCGCCTGCTCCGTCTCCCGGATAACGTCCTGGTAGTGCCCCGTGAGGCTGGCATAGGCCAGCCGTACCCGGTAGAGCGCCTGAAACGTGGTGTAGGTAGGTGCCAGCCGGTGCAACTCCTCCAGCCGCTGCATGGCGCTCGGTAAGTGGCGCAGTAGCTGCTGCCGTTTGGCCACAGCCTCCTCAATCCCCAGTTGCACGCTTAGAAAAATGCGCTCCGCTTCCTGCTCGTGGCTGATAGTCTGCCGCAGCACGGCCAGCTCCTGCGCTATCTTCTCGTACTTGCTCCGCTGCCGCTGCTCCACGTAGATGGATTGCAGCTTCTGCGCTGCCTGCTCCTCGTAGGCCGTAAACTCGCCCTGCGCGGCCGCCCGCATGCACCGGCGCAACAGCCGCTCGCTCAGCGAATATTCTCCCTCCAGGTACAGAATGGTGGCCTTGTGCAGCAGATTCAGGCATTCTACCTCATAGCGCCGCGACACCACCAGGCGGGGGTCCGAATGGTCGAGAAAGAATAAGTGATTCAGCAGCTTATCTTGCACGCGGGCCCGTAGCTGCCGCATCGCCGCCTGGTTGCTGACCGAATTAGCCCCGTACAGGGATTTCGTTAGCTGCAGGGCGGTGATACCGGGGTTAACGGAGATTTCCTGCATGAGCCGCTCCTCTTTTCCCAGACGAGCGGCGTCCAAGTCCAGCAAAGAACGGTGACGCGTCCGGCGCAATGTCACAATTCGGGCCAAATTGGCAATTTCCTTCATCTAAAAAGTGCGTAAGGAGCGTTTAAATGGCCTTTGTTATAAAAAAACTCCTAAAAAGCACGAATACAAAAATAGACAAAATGTCCTTGTAGCCGACGATAGTTTTTCCAAGCTTTGCATCTTGGATTATTGTGCGCAATTTATACGATAGGATGTCACATTTTACGTGCTTTTGCACCAGTCTGGTCAGGCAGATACCCGAAAATGAGGACAACCGCAGCCTGTCGATTGTTCTTTTCCTTAAATTAATCATAAAAAATCTTAAATTAGTTCCTGTCACAGACACAGGAGTTCTTTCCTTTTGAGGAGCGGCCGGCAGGGTGAGTTTTGCATCAACAATTCACCCTAACAGTTCATCCTCACCATGTTCGAGCTCCTTACCATCGCCCTGTTTCAATTTTTCACTGTTACTGCTCAGCCTACGGACACGCAAGTTGGCGGCGGCGGCTGGGGCGGCGGCGATGCCCAGCAAGTTGGCGGCGGCGGCTGGGGCGGCGGCGATGCTCAGCAAGTTGGCGGCGGCGGCTGGGGCGGTGGCGATGTCGTAGCCAAATAGTTACCCGGCGCTACGCCAGTTATGCGCCATTCGGGGGCGCCCGACACTGGCGCCGATGGCCGCGTCCTGCCTAACTTGCCGACGACCTTCCCTCTGTCGTCGCTAAATGAAATATTTCTGGTTAGGTAGCCTGCTTGCGTTGCTAGCCAGCGCCTGTTCGACGCCGCCTGCTAAGCAAGCTTCATCGCCCATTACCGCCCGTTGGGCCCGCGACCCCGAAACGCTCGACCCTCTGGCTCTGCCTAACCAAAGCGCTTACGATGCTGCTAACCTGCTGCACATGGGCCTATTGGCCATTGATTATCAATCCAATGCTTATGCACCCGCACTAGCCCAAGCGCTGCCGCACCCGCACCTTATCGGCGACTCGCTCACGGTGCTGGACTATGAGCTGCGCACGGCCGCAACCTGGGACGATGGCCACCCAGTACTGGCTACGGATGTGGATTTTACCCTTAAACTACTCCATTGCCCTGGCCTGCCCAACGAGAACAGCCGGGCCCAGTACAGCTTTATTCGCCAAGTGCGCATCGACTCCACTAATCCGCGGCGCTTCACGCTGGTATGCCGGGGACAAGGGGCTGAAATTCTGACGGGCTCCGGCGACTTTTCGGTGCTGCCCGAGGCTACGCTCGACCCCGCTCACACGCTCCGCCGCTGGCCGCTGGCCACGCTACAAGCCTGGCCAGCCTCCCAAGCGCCGCCACGCGCCGTGACGGCCCTGGTGCGGCGCTACCAACAAGCCAACCTGGCCCGCCAGCCGGGCAACCTTCCCGGCTGCGGCCCCTACCGCCTGGCTACCTGGGACACCAACCACCAGCTGCGTTTTCGGCGCAAGCCGCACTGGTGGGCCGATAAGCTCCGCCCCGCGCCGCCCGTGTTGCAGGCCCGCCCGCAGGAAGTAGTGTTTGCCGTGCTGCCCGACGATGCAGCGGCGGCCCTGGCCCTGCGCCGCCACGACGTGGATGTGTATCCGCAGGTACCGGCGCGCATCTTCCAGCAATTGCAAGCTTCGCCCAAGGCTCGCCAGGAGTTGGCGTTTTACACCACGCCTTCGTACGATATTCTCACGGCTGGTTTTAATACCCGGCGGCCCGCCCTGCGCGATAAACGCACGCGCCAGGCCCTGAGCCGGCTGTTTGACCCTGCCGGGCTGCTCGCAGCCACGCAGCTGGGCCAGGGCAGCCGCACCGTGGGCCTACTACCGCCCAGCAGCCCCTTCTATAACGACAGCCTGCCCCTGCCCGGCCTGGCGCCGGCCCAGACCGTAGCGCTACTGCGCCAGGCTGGCTGGCAACGCCGGGCCGATGGCCACTGGTGGCAGCCGGGCGCGGCGGCGCCCTTAGCGCTCACGGTGCGCTACCGGGCCGAAGAGGCCACGTTTGCTACCACTGCGCTCCAGTTTCAGACGGCGGCGGCGCAGGTCGGCATTCCCATTACACTGTTGCCGGCCGAAACCTCGGTGCTCACTACTGCTTTGCAAACGGGTGATTTCGACGTATATATCCGGCTGGTGAAAGGCAGCCCGTTCGGGTTCAACTTTGCCACTTTCTTACATTCCAACGCTATTGGCAGCGGTAATCTTACGGGCTTCCGCCAACCGGTGGCGGACCGCCTGCTGCTGGCTATTCCGGCCGAGGGCAACCCGCGCCGCAAGCGCCTGCTGCTGCGCAGGTTGCAAGTCGTACTTCAGGAAGAAATGCCTTTGCTACCGCTGTTTTTCATGCCCTCCCGCTTAGCCGTCAGCCGGCAGCTTCGGCACGTAGTACCCTCAGGGCTAAAGCCGGGCTACGCTATCAGCGCCCTCTCGTGGCCCGCCACTGACACGCTGCGGGCCGGCACTCCCTGATATGCTGCGCTGGCTACTAGCGCGGCTAGGGCGCGCCGCCGGGGCCGCCTGGCTAATCGCTTCCCTGGTTTTTATCGGCAGCCGCCAGCTGCCCGGTGGCCCCGAGCAGCTAGCCCTGGCCGACGCCAGCGACCTCAGCCGGCCGGCCACCGGCACCCGTGCCACTGCCACGCAGCAAGCGGCGCGGCAGGCCGTGCGGCAGCGCCTGGGGCTGGCGCTGCCGGTTTTTTATGTCACGCGGGTGGCTGGGCACTGGCACTGGCACGGCCCCGCCAACCAGTACCACCGCTGGGCCGTGGCGGCCTTGCATGGCGACCTAGGGGTTTCCTATCGCGATGGCCAGCCCGTCGCTGTCCTGCTGGCACAGGCCCTGCGCTACACCCTGCCGCTGGCAGCCAGCGCGGCGGGTCTGGCCACGGGACTGGCCCTGGCGCTGGCCCTCTACCTGGCCCGCGCCCCCGATAGCTGGGGGCCGCGCCTATTACTCAGCCTGCTGGCTGGCTTGCAGATAACCCCACTCTTCCTACTGGCGCTGAGCCTGCTCCTGCTGTTTGCCAACCCGGAGTTTCTCAACTTACTGCCCGCCGAGAACGAGGCACCGGCCGGGGGCAGCAGCGGGCAGCAAGCGGCCTATTGGCTGGCGCGCACGGCCCTGCCGTTGCTCAGCCTCGTGCTGGCCGTGCTGCCCGAGCTTACGCTGCCCCTGGTGGCGGGGCTACGCCACGAAGCCACCACCGGCTATGCTACCACCGCCCGCGCCAAGGGCCTTACGATAAGGCAGCTACTGCGGCACCACGCACTACCCAACGCTGTAATTCCCCTGCTTACCACCCTCACCGACCTACTGCCAGCCTTGGTGGTCGGCACGCTGGTAGTAGAAGTACTGTTTGCCCTGCCTGGCAGCGGCCGCCTGCTTGCCGAAGCCGCCGCTGCCCACGACTATACGCTGGTAGTAGCCGGCGTACTCCTCTCCGCTATGGCCCGCCTGCTGGGCCTGCTGCTCGCCGACGTACTCTACTTTTTAGTAGACCCTCGCCTCCGCTCCGCCGCATGATACGCCGGCTCACCTCCTTTCGCCCGCAGCCAGCTACCTGGCTGGCCCTGAGTTGGCTGGCCTTACTGGTGGGCGTGGCGCTGCTGGTACCCTGGTTGCCGCTCCCCTATGCGCCCGCCACGCCCGACCTGCAGCACATCGCCACCCCTCCCGACTGGACATCCGCCAGCCCGGCGCACTACCTCGGCACCGACTCGCTGGGCCGCGATGTGCTGGCGGGGCTGCTGGCCGGCGCGCAGCGGCTGGTGCTGCTCACGCTACCCGCCGTGGCGCTGGCTACCCTGGTTGGCGCGCTCACCGGGGCAGCGGCCGGCTTTTGGGGCAACCGGCAGTTGCGCCTGCCAATGGCCACCGCCGGCTGGGCCCTGGCGGCGGCCTGGTGGGCGCTGAGCCTACCGTCCAAAGCAGTGCTCTGGCTACTAGTATGTGTCTCCCTTTTGCTTACGCTACTCGCCTGGCGCACAGCGCGGCGCGGCGCTAGCTACCGCAGGCGCTACACCTTCGCCCTGCCGCTCGATAGCCTCGTACTGGGTGCTACCACGTTGCTAGGGTCGGTGCCGCGCCTCATTTTGCTGGTAGCGCTGGCGGCTGGGCCGCCGCCCACCTCGGTTCAGTTCATCGGCCTGCTGGCGCTGCTGGCCTGGCCCGAAGCGGCCCGCCTGGTGCGGGGCCGCATGCTGTGGGTACGCGTGCAACCTTTCATCGAAGCAGCCCGGGCCAGCGGCCTACCCATGGGTCGCATCTGGTGGCACCACGCTCTGCCGCACGCCTGCCGCCCCTTACTAGCCTTTGCGCCGCTTAGCCTGGCCGGACTAATGGGCCTCGAAAGCTCATTGGCCTTCCTAGGCATTGGCCAGGGGCCTGATGTAGTGAGCTGGGGCAGCCAACTGGCTACCCTGCGCCACGACTCCACTGCCTGGTGGGTGGCGGTGTTTCCCGGCTTAGGTCTACTCTTCACCCTACTTGCTTTGCAAAAAACAGCCGCTTTCGCCCGCAAAAACACGGATAAATAAGCTCCATCTACTGGCTTAAAGACCCGTTAATGTCACAAAATGACCTGAAATAATACGTAAATTATTTCAGGTCATTTTTATAAGCTCCTTACGTACAGGAAAATTACTTTTAGCTATCAGTTAATTGTACAGCTTTCCTGTTTTTAACGACCTCATAATAGACTCCTAAGGGCTTAACATCTGGTAAAATTAATGTCACAAAAAGGATAATATTGTCCTTTTGGACGCTCAGATTCCGCCCTAATCTTGTATCAGATTTACATTAATAGCATTACGACCAGTTACTTTATTCAGGGTCCTATCTACTGCTAGCTACCATGAAAAGCGCTATTTCTACCCGGCAAAACTCTTCTTACCTGACTTCTCAGCCAGCCGAAACCCCCACCTTACCCGCCGAGCGGGACTTCACCACCCTCGACGGCCGCCTCGTGCCGCGCGCCTTGGGCGAAATCGCCCTGCGCCAGCACACCGCCCTGCTCATAGGGGGCCTGCTCATCGGCGAGTGGCCCGAGCAGTTGTAGCAGCAGCACACAAACGATTTAGTTAGCAAGCACCTCCAGTCCTTATTATTAACGTCCAGCTATTTAAGAACACATATTTTTGAAGCGGAAGGCTTATAGCACGAAAAGCCCGCTGGCATTGCCAGCGGGCTTTTTTCTTGCCGGGCCCGCGCGCCTTAGGAGGTGGCCAACTGCTGCTGCACTAGGGCCAGGCCCTCCGCGAAAGTGTGGGGCTGATAGCCTAGCTCACGCTCGGCCTTGGCAATGCGGAAGCCAGTGCGCGGGGGCCGGCGTGCTACCTGCGTAAATACGCTGCTATCGACCGGCTCCAGCAGCGCGGGGTCTAGTCCAAACTGCGCCACTACCTGCTGGGCCATCTGGTAGGGCGTCAGCAGCTCGCGCCCGCTAAGGTGAAAAATACCCTGGGCCGACTGCTGGGCCAGCAGCCAGCAGCCCTGGGCCAGGTCTTCGGCCAGCGTGGGCGTGCGCCATTGGTCATTTACTACTTTGATTTTTTGCTGATTACGCAGCGAGTCACGCACCCACAGCACGAGGTTGCTGCGGCTACCGGCCAGGCTGGTGCCGTACACGAGCACGGTGCGCGCGATGGCCCAGCGCAACCCGGCCGTGGCCTGCACGGTACGCTCGGCGGCCAGCTTACTGGCCCCATAGTGGCTGATGGGGTCGGGCTGCGCATCCTCACGCAGCAGCGCCTCGGTACCGTTGAAGATGAAGTCGGTGCTGAGGTGCGTCAGATGCACATCAAGTTGGGCGCAGGTGGCGGCCAGGTGCGCTACGGCGGTTACGTTTTGGGCCCAGCAAGCATCTTGGTTAAGCTCGCACTCGTCGACCTGCGTCATGGCGGCGGCGTGGATGACGTGCGTGGGTCGTTCCTGCACCAGCACCTGCTGCACCTGGGCAGCATCGGCCACGTCGAGCGGCCGAAAGTTCAGCGTGGGGAAGCTGGCGGCCAGCCGGTTGGTACCCCGGGCCGTGGCCAACAGCTCCACGCCGGGAGCACGGTGCAGCAGCGCCACCAGCTTTTGGCCCAGCAGGCCGTTGGAACCAGTCAGGAGGATTTTCATGGGCGCCTAGTACTTGTAGCCGTACAGCTCGCTGATTTTCTTTTTCCTGAGCTTTTCCACATGCATCGTCATCTTGAGGTCGGTGGTGGGGCGGTCGCGGGCATCGCGGGGCAGGGCCGCAATTTTATCGATAATTTCCTGGCCCTGAATAACCTGCCCAAAAACCGTGTACTGCCCGTCCAGAAAATGCGTGCCCTGGCGGTTGCCCACCAGGTAGAACTGGCTGCCGCTGCTGGCGCGCTGCGGATTGACGACATCGGCCTGGCGGGCGGCGGCCACGGCACCATAGTCGTGGCGGTGGCCGGCCGCTAGCTCGGCCGGAACGGTAGGCTCATTGGGCGAGCCCTGGCCGTCGTTGCTGGGGTCCGCATCCTTGGTATTAGCGTCGCCGCCCTGCACCATAAAATTGGGGATGACGCGGTGAAACGTGGTACCGTTGTAGAAGCCGCTTCGGGCTTTTTTCAGAAAATTAGCCTGATGTAAGGGCGTGTCGCTGAATAAAATAAGCCGAATAACCCCCAGGCTGGTGCTAATGGTGACGACTTCGTCTTTCTTGCTGACGTGGGGATTTTTGGCCGCCAAGGCCGACAAGCTCATCACCAGGCCCAGCACCACGGCCACGGTGCAACTTAACCTTATACTCCAATTCATAAGCAGTGCAGTTATCTTGAATAGTTAATCGCAAAAATAGACGGGCTAGCCAGCTTTACAGCTCACCCCGACCTTCGCGGATGCTCGCCAAAATGGCCGTACCGCCGTGGCTTAGTACATATTCGGCCACGGCCATACCCAGGCCTTCGGCCTGCGCGCTGGGCGCGGTCTGGGTGAAGTCGATGTACTCTTCGCCGCTAAGGCTGATGAGGCCGCCATGCAAACGCACTTCGCCGGCGGGCGTGAGGGTAGCTAGCGCAAACGACGGAATACTGCACCCGCCCTCCATGGTGCGCAAAAAGGCGCGCTCGGCCAGCAGGCAGCGGTGCGTATCGGCATGGTCGAGAGCTTGCTTGATGCGCTGCTTCAACTCATTGTCCAGGAAGCGGGAGCTTTCGACGGCGATGCTACCCTGGCCTACGGGCGGCACAAAATGGTCGGTGGGCAGCATATGCCGGATGAGGTGGTCGTAGCCCATGCGGTGCACACCGGCGTAGGCGAGCACCAGGGCATCGTACTGGCCTTCTTCGAGCTTGCGCACGCGGGTTTGGAGGTTGCCGCGTGCCTCGGCGGTGTTGGCCTGGGGATAGAAGCGGCGGAGCAGGGCCTTGCGGCGGGTGCTGCTGGTACCCAGCAGGATGCCCGGCCGGGTAATATCGAAATCTTCCTTAAAGCTGATAATCACGTCGTTCACCTGCTCACGCTCCAGAAAGGCCAGCAGCTCCAGGTCGGGCGGGATGGTGCTTTGCACGTCTTTGGCCGAGTGCACGGCCAGGTGCGTGTCGCCGCGGCGCAGGCTTTCTTCCAGCTCTTCGGTGAAGACGCCCTTGGAGCCGATTTTGGCCAGCGAGCGGTCGAGCACCTGGTCGCCGGTGGTTTGCATGGGTACTATTTCGGTGGGCAGGCCGGCTTGGTTGAGCAGGGCGGCTACGTGCTCGGTTTGCCACAGGGCGAGGCGCGAGGCGCGGGTGGCGAGGCGGATGATGGATTCAGACATCAGAATAGGCGTTAACTCAGTCTTTGGGCAGCAGCAGCGGGTGAAAGCGCAGGCCATCCAAGGTATTGAACTCTAGGGAAGGAGCGGGAATTTTGAAAAACTGCCCGGCGCTGACCAGCGGCTGCGCGCTGCTACCGTTGAGGCCGGGCAGGCGCGCCAGGGTAACGTCGGGCGAGAGGTAAAACTGCCGGTAGCGGGTGAATTTTACTTCCTTGCCACTAGCATCTACGTACGGCGGGTTGGCGTGGCCGCCGGTCATGCCGCTGCCGCTGTAGCCCAGGTCGAGGTTGAGCCAGCGCGGAAACGACGGCCCCACCGGCAGCACCGAGGCTATATTGAGCGACAGCCAGTACTGCTGGCCGTTGTAATCTTTGAGCATCTGATTACCAACCGTTTTGCCCAGTAGGTTGGGCCGGTACTGCGGGTAAATGCTCTGGCGCCAGCCGTAGCGCAGGCCCATTTTTTGCTCGCCAAAGCCGTACTGCTGGCCCACAAACAAGCCGATGCCGGTGAGGTTGGCTACCATGTCACCCTTTGAGAAGCCCCAGCCCTCGGAGCGGCCGTCGAACAGCTCGATGGTGGTCTGGTAGAGCAGGGCGATGAGGCCGCCGGTGAGCACCGAGGCGCGCTCATTAACGCCGCTCCAGCGAAACATTTCGTACTCGCCCCGGCTGATGGCGTAGGCCGTGGTGGCGTGACCTACCTTGTCCATTTGCAGCCACTCGCCGTTGTCGTTAAAGGCGTGAAACGGCACGCGCTTAGTGTACCACGTTTTACCTAAGAAGTAGGTAGTGAGTGCATAAACTGCCGCCGTACCCACCACCACACCAATAAACCGGCCTTGATTGATGCCTTGATTAGCAGCCAGGTCGGGCGCCGCTACGCCTACTTGTGCCCGCGCCGGCTGGCTTAGGCCCAGGCTAACGGCGAGTAAGAGGCAATGAAGACGGTGGCGCATCATGCAAAGGTCGGGCATGTAGGGTGGACTCTGCGAGTCCGCGAGTTAGTCAATGAAATACCTCCCGAACTTCGCGAGCCCCCGCTCCTACGCCCGCCGCAGCTGCTGGCCCATGCGCAGCGAGGCATCCACGAAAACCATGCGCGGGTTGGCATTGCGCTCGATGTGGTAGTGGGCGGTGTTCAGCTCCTCAGTGAGCTGGTCGGCGTTGCGGGGCGTCACAAACTTGCTGAACCCCTGCACAAACTGCTGCTCGCCGCTGGGTAGGTGCGGCACCATCTGCGGGTCGATGCCGAAGAGCAGCACCTTGCGCAGCAGCCCCAGCGAGAAGCTGAGCTGCTCCTTCTGGTTTTCGCGGCCCATCTTTTGAAACTCGTCGGCCAGGGCCAGCACGTCACTCATCTTCAACGTGTAGCATTTACGCATCCACTTGATAAAGAAGTCGGCGTAGTTGTGGTCGGCACTTTGCTCACGGCTGGCAATGGCCGCGCCCAGGTTGCCCTCGGCCAGCTGGGCTACCTGCCGGGCCTTCACCTCGGGCACGTGGTAGCGGGCCGTGAGGTAGGTGGCGATATCGTCTTCCGAAAACGGCCGCACCGCCACCGGCTGCACCCGGCTAAGGATGGTGGGCAGCAGCCGCTCGGGCTCGTTGCTGACCAGCAAAAACACCGTGGCGGGCGGCGGCTCTTCCAGCAGCTTGAGCACGGCGTTGGCGGCGGCCGGGTGCATCAGCTCGGGCAGCCAAAGGATAACGAGCTTAAATTTCGCCTCAAAGGCCTTGAGGCTGACGAGCTTGAGCAGCTGCCCGGCTTCTTCCTTCGAGATGCTACCCTGCTTGTTTTCGGCCCCGATGTGCTGCATCCAGTCGTTGAAGCCCTGGTAGGGGCTTTCGGCCAGGAAGGTGCGCCACTCGGCCATAAACTTGCCGCTGGTGGCATCCTTGGGCACCGACTTGGTGGTGGTAGTGGGCAGGATAAAGTTGAGGTCGGGGTGCGCCAGCTTGCTGATTTTCAGGCAAGCCGGGCAATGGCCGCAGCTATCGGCGGCATCCTCGGCGCGGCCCTCGCAGTTGAGGTACTGCGCGTAGGCCAGCGCCAGTGCCAGCGCCGCCGAGCCTTCGGCCCCGCGAAAGAGCTGGGCATGCGCCACATGCCCGCGCTGCACCGACTGGCGCAGCACTTCCTTGAGGGCAGTTTGATTGGGAATATCGGCGAATTGCACGGCTTTTTAGTTGTCGCTTGGTTTTCGTAGCACTAGCCGCTGCTTATGATGCCACAGCAGCTTGAGTGAGTTGAAGTAGTCCGTATCAAAACTGATTACCTGCACCCCAGAGATAAGAAAGGGTTCTTCTTGGCCATCAGAAACATCTAGTGTGCCTTTGGCGGTCAGCAAATCAACCCGAAAGTGCACGGCATCAGCCGTGCGTAGCCAGCCGAAGAACGTACTTTCCTCCTCTTCAGCAAACTCTATTAATCCGTAGCGTTGCGCTACCCAATGCATCATCTCTAAGGTACCCGAGAATTCAAATCCAGCCGGTACTTCCGCCTTGATACCCTTTAGCTTCAATATTTGCTCCGTTTGCGTTCGATACTTGGTGGGTTTTCGTGATATAATATGCGACTTAGCCAGCAGCACGTACCCATCTATTACATAATCGACGGGGATATGACGCAGCAGCAGCCAGTCTTCATTTTCTGCAAGCCACAGCCCAACGCGGTCGGTTTCCCAGCCGGCCAACTGCACATATTCTACCCGATACGGCTTCATAGTTAGGCAGTGGGTTTCTTATCCCAAACCCGGTCCGCCTCCGTTTGCCTAAATACCTCCTGCATAATACCTTGCTCCACGGCATCATAGTCCAGCACGCGGCGGGCCATCACGCGCTCGGCTACCTCGGCAAACTTGGGCAAGCGGAAGGTTTCGAAGCCCGCCGGGCCGCCCCAGCTGAAGCTGGGAATGAACTGCCGGGGAAAGCCCGCGCCGAAGATATTGGCCCCCACGCCCACCACCGTGCCGGTATTGAACATGGTATTGATGCCCGCCTTGCTGTGGTCGCCCATGAGCAGGCCGCAGAAAGTTTGGCCGGTGTCTACGAAGCGGTGGGTGGCGTGGCTCCACACCTTCACCGGGGCGTAGTTGTTCTTGAGGTTCGAGGTATTGGTGTCGGCCCCGAGGTTGCACCACTCGCCAATAACCGAATTACCGAGGTAGCCCTCGTGGCCCTTATTACTGAAGCCCAGCAGGATGCTGTTGGCTATTTCGCCGCCTACTTTCGAAAATGGCCCAATGGTGTTGTCACCGCGCAGCTTGGCGCCGGCGTTCACGTGGCTGCCCTCGCACAAGGCCAGCGGCCCCCGAATGATAGCGCCCTCGTGCACCTGCGTGTTTTTGCCCAGGTAGATGGGGCCGTCCTCAGCATTGAGGATAGAAGCGCGAATCTTCACGCCTTCCTCAATGAAAATATTCTCCGGGGCGTACACGATGGTGTGCACATCCCCTACCGGCTGCGAGGTGCGCCCAGCGGTAAGCAGCGCAAAATCGCGACGGATTTCGACGCCGTTGCGCAAGAAAAGCTGCCACGGGCGGTCGATAACTACCACGGGCTCGGCTACCTCTACCTGGCTTTGCAGGCCGTCCTGAATCAGCTCGGCCACCTGGCTGGCATCGGCGAGGTGGGCGGCCACCAGCAGGTCGTCGCAGTAGAGGCCCTGGCCGGGCGCCAGGGCCAGCACCTGGCGGGCCAGCAGGTCGTCGGGGCACACGGCCCCGTTGACCACCAGCGCGGGGCCAGCCACGGCGCCGGCCGGAAACTTGGCTTGCAAGTAGGGCTGCGTGAGGTAGCCCAGGCTAGCCGCGCCCAGGCGGCGCTGCCACTTTTCGGCGATGGTCAGGATGCCGCAGCGCAAGGCGGCCACGGGGCGCGTGAAGGTGAGCGGCAGCAAGTGCGGCCGAATGGCCGGGTCGTCGAACAGCAGGAGGTGCATTAGGATGAGTCTGGCAGCTACTCCGCCAAGCTTGTCAAAAGCCGGGCGTAGGTGGGTTAGCTTGGGTTGAAAGGATAAATTTACGGCGGCCAGCGTTGGCGCTGGCCCAACAGAAAAGCCCCTCCCGAGGTAATCGGAAGGGGCTTTCTCGAAAGCCAGGGCCTTGCGGCCTGGCCAGCAACTATTCTTTGCCCGCGCTGCTCTGCGCTTTGTTGGCGTAGCGGCTGCGGAATTTCTCCACGCGGCCGGCGGTGTCGATGAACATGTTTTTACCCGTGTAGAAAGGGTGCGAAGCAGAGCTTACTTCGATTTTAATCACCGGGTAGGTGTTGCCGTCTTCCCACTGAATCGTCTCGGCCGAGGTCATCGTGGAGCGGGTGATGAATTTGAAGTCCGAAGAGGTGTCTTGGAAAACAACCTTGCGGTACTCGGGGTGCGTGTCCTTTTTCATTATCGGGAGGGCCTATTTACCTGTTAAACCCTGCCGGTTTTGCGGAAGGGAGTGCAAAAGTACGCAACAGCCGCCACAAAGTCAACCCCCTGCCGCAGATGCAGGTAGCCGATTGTCAGGCCGTTGGGCGCGGCGCTACGTAGCTGCCGCTTTCAACCGGCGTTATTTCGCCCCAACTTTACGCCCCAACCCTTTTCCCCTCCCTCGCCATGCGCCTGTGCTTCGCCTCCAACAATGCCCACAAGCTCGATGAGATTCGGCCGCTGCTGCCGGCTGGCCTGGAGCTGCTGAGCCTCGCCGACATCGGCTGCCACGAAGAGCTGCCCGAAACACAGCCCACCCTCGAAGGCAACGCCCTGCAAAAGGCGCAGTATGTGTTTGAAAACTACGGCGTAGGCTGCTTCGCCGACGACACCGGGCTGGAGGTAGCTGCCCTAGGCGGCGAACCCGGCGTGTACTCGGCCCGCTACGCCGGCCCCCAGCGCGAGGCCGCCGACAACGTGGCCAAGCTGCTGCGCGAGCTGGGCTCCCAGCCCGACCGCAGCGCCTGCTTCCGCACCGTAGTAGCGCTGGTTCGCGGCGAGGAAGACGTGCATAAATTCAGCGGCGAGGTGGCGGGCACCATCGCCACGGCGCCCAGCGGGCAGGGTGGTTTCGGCTACGACCCGGTTTTTGTGCCCAGCGAGGGCGACGGCCGCAGCTTCGCCGACATGACGCTGGCCGAGAAAAACAACATCAGCCACCGGGCGCGGGCCGTGGCTGGCTTGGTAAAATTTCTGAACGAGGCGTAGCGTTATGCGGCGGGGCGGCGACACCCGCCCCGCCGCCCGTGGGCAATTATTAATTCTCCATTAAGCGTAGCGCTTACCTTTGCCCCCCGTTATGCAGCATCCCTACCTCGTTGGTATCACGGGCGGCAGCGCTTCGGGCAAAACTACGTTTTTGCGCCGTTTGCTGGCCGCTTTTCCCGAACGCGACATCTGTCTGATTTCGCAGGATAATTATTATCACCCCCGCGACCAACAGCAGCGCGATGAGCAGGGCGTCGAAAATTTCGACTTGCCCGCTAGCATCGACTCGCTGGCCTACGCCGCCGACGTGCGCCAGCTGCGCGCCGGCCAGGAGGTGCGCCGCAAGGAATACACCTTCAACAACCCTAACCAGGTGCCCGCCGAGCTTGTGTTTCGGCCCGCGCCCATCGTGGTGGTCGAAGGCATCTTCGTCTTCTACTTCGAGGAAATCGCTAAGCTGCTCGACCTCAAGGTCTACATCGACGCCCAGGAGCACGTGAAGCTGCACCGCCGCATTGTGCGCGACCGCGACGAGCGCGGCTACGACCTTCAAGACGTGCTCTACCGCTACACCAACCACGTAGCGCCGACTTACGAAAAGTATATCCAGCCCTTCAAGGCCGACGCTGATATTATTATTCCCAATAACCGGCACTTCGAGAATGGGCTGGCCGTGCTCACGGGCTTCCTGCGCAGCAAAGTAGCCGAGGGCGACCAACAATAAAATCCTGACTAGCAAACGTGTACAGCAAAGCCGAAGCTTCCCAGCTGCGCCAGGCGTTTTGGACTACGTTTGGCCAGTACATGTCCCCGGTGCAGTCGTTCGACGGCTGGCCGGTGAACTGGGTTAATTATAAAACGGGCGTAAAAGGCGTGCAATTCAAGATGCACGCCGACAACCGCCGCGCCAGCCTCGCCATCGAGCTGACGCAGAACGACGCAGGCATTCGCGAGCTGTTTTTTGAGGAATTTCTGGCCCTCAAAACGCTGCTGCACGAAACCCTGGGCGAAGAATGGACCTGGGAACCCCAGGCCGAGAACGAGCACGGCCAGCAACTGAGCCGCATTTATAAGGAGCTAACGCCGGCCAACGTATTCAATCGCGACGATTGGCCGGCGCTGATTTCGTTCTTCAAGCCCCGCCTCATCGCCCTCGACGAGTTTTGGAGCGGCGCGCAATACGCCTTTGAGGAACTGCGCGAGTGGTAGATAGTTGGGGAAGGTGGCCGAGAGCCCCGCCTCAAACACCTACTTTTTTTTGCTGAACTTCTCGGGAAAGTTCTTGATTAGGAGCAGCCTTATAACCAAAAAAACCACACCAGCCTGCACCAGGATGGCAACCGTGACGAATGCGTCACCTAGTAGGTTCTCAGTTGCTGTACTCATAGCTCAAGGATAATCTAAAGTGTGTTAACATGTTAGTAGCCGAGCACAGTTGGGAGAAATCTGCATTACTTCTCCCAACTGCACTACTATGCTAGATAATATACTTAGTCAAATTTCATCCCAGCCGTTCCGCTGCGAGGGGAAATCCAACCGTAGACATCCTTTATACCATTGCTTACCGAGCCATCCGCATAAGTGATTTGAACCGCAAAATTGAACAGGTAGCGGTCAGTCGCAGCCTCATATCCGAGCTGTACGCCGTCACCTACTTGGGTAAGAGCCCTGAATTTAGTAACACCACTCAAGACGGAGCTTATTTTCAGAATTTTGTGGCTACTTTGGTCTATCTCTATGCGTGTTTCGATATCGCTGTATGGCCCGTTTTTCATTCGAATGGTCTTAGAATAGTCTCCAAGCTGTGCTGGTAACTCGGATAGGTCCGTGTTTTCGTCAAACACTGGTGGAGTATAGCCACCGCCACCACCACCGCCGCCAGAATTATCCATTGGGGTTGAACCTTGGGTACCACCACCACCGGTTGAAAAGCCACCTCCTCCACTGTTATAGTGGCCCCCACTCCCCCCATTTTCCTCGAATGGGGAATGGCCGATAACAATTACTTCCTCCAAACCTATCATATTACTAGAGTTACCACCTGTTGAGGACGTACTCGAAGCTAATGCGGTTGGACGAGGGACATCGGGTAATACGGCACATCCGGCAAGCGCCAAGCTTACTGTAGCCGCTAGCGATGCTCGCGAAGAAGTGCGTAAAAAGTATGTCATTTTCTGGCACATAGGTCTTTGTGGAAAAGTTACATCACAAACATAGCAGTAGAACTTCCTTATTTAAGCTACTATTCTTAATATTCTTGCAACCAGGTACGGCAGCTTGCAGCTATTAGCCACTTGCTTGGGCCTAACTGCCAGTCTGGGCTATATTTGTGGCCCTGCCCACAGTATGCGCTATTCCCTTTCCCAGTTTAAGCAGTTGTTGCGAGTGGCCCTGGTGGCCCTGCCAGTCCTGCTGTTACTGGGCCTGAACGGCCGCATGGTGAGCCTGTTGCGCCCCATAAGCCGGCCCGCCTCGCTATTGGTGATGGCCCCCCGCGCCACGGTTATCAAGCAAAAAGTCTTGCTCGAAGCGGCCTCGCCGCTGGCGAGCTACGTGGCCCCGACGTTCGCGCTGGGCTGGCTACCCGATACCCTGCCCGCTGCCTGGCTTCCGCGCCTGATGCGCCGGGCCGTGGCGCTGGCCCCGATAGCAGCCCCGGCCACTTTTGTGGCCCAGCTGTGCCGTCAGCGCCTGCTGGGCGCGGCCCTGTCGCCGCAGGCACCCTAGCTTTTCAATGAGCAATGAGCGGTGAGCAATGAGCAAGTGGTTTTTAGGACCAACTGCTTGAGCTGGCCAGCCATTGCTCTTAGTTGCTGTTCTGCGCCCGCAGAGCCAATTATTCATTGCTCATTGCCCACTGTTAATTACCTAAAATGCGTTACAAAGGACTCATTATCACGCTCACAGTCATCGTTTCGGTGCTGTGCGCGTACTTTCTCTTCTTCACCTACGTCTCGCGCGGGGTGCAGGACAAAGCCGTGGCCTACGCCACGCGCAACGGCCAGCTCAACGAAACCAAACGCCAGCACTACCTTGATTCGGTGTGGCGCGCACCGGTATTCGGCAACTACACTTACCGCGACGTAAAGCAGAGCGAGTTGGGCCTCGGCCTCGACTTGAAAGGCGGCATGCACGTGACGCTGGAAGTTTCGCCGGTGGAAATCGTGCGGGCGATGGCTGGCAACTCCAAAGACCCCGCTTTCAACAAGGCTATTGCCTTGGCCGAGGAGCGCCAGAAAACCAACTCGGGCACAGCCTTCACCACCCTGTTTTACCAGGCGTACCAGGAAACGGCTCCCAACGTGCCGCTAAACCGCATTTTTGCCAACTCGGTCAACAAAGACCGTAAGATTGACCTCAACACCAGCGATAGCCGCGTGCTAGCGGCCATCAACAAGGAGGAAGAGGACGCCATCGGCCGCTCGTTTGACATCCTGCGCAAGCGCGTGGACAAGTTTGGCGTGAATCAGCCCAACATCCAGCGCGTGAAAGGCACCGGCCGCATTCAGGTAGAGCTGCCCGGCGTGGACAACCCCGACCGCGTGCGCAAGCTGCTGCAAGGCCAGGCCAAACTCGAATTCTACGAAGTTTGGGCCCAGAATGAGGTAGTACCATACCTCGGTCAGCTCGACCAAATCCTGAGCGCCAAGGAGAAAGCCGGCTCGCCCGTAGCCGCTGCCAAAACCGATTCGGCTGCTACTGCCAAAGGCGATACCACGTCGCTGGCTGCCCAGCTTGCCAAGAAAGCCCCCCTCGACAAAGCCAAAACCGACTCGACCGCTGCCCAAAAAGGTGGCCCGCTGGCCCGCCTGCTCACCATGCCCGGCGCGCTGGGCGTGAACCTGACCGACACCGCCCGCATGAACGTGCTGCTGCGCTCGGATGAAGTTCGGAGCGTGTTGCCGTCCAACATGGCCCTGCTTTACACCAACAAGCCCGTAGACGCCAACGGCCAGCAGTTTCTGCGCATCGTGGCTGTTAAGAAAGACCGCAACGGCGTAGTTGCCGCGCCCATCAGCGGCGAGGTAGTGAGCGACGCCCGCCAGGACTTCGACCAGGGCGGCCGCCCCGAGGTGAGCATGAGCATGACCCCCACCGGCTCGCGCAAGTGGGCTAAAATGACCGGTGCCAACATCGGCAAGCAAGTAGCCGTGGTGCTCGACGACGTGGTTTACTCTGACCCCGTGGTACAGAGCGAAATCACCGGTGGCAACACCAGCATCTCGGGCAACTTCTCCATCGACGAAGCTCAGGACCTGGCCCAGGTACTGAAAGCCGGTAAGCTCCCCGCCCCTACCCGCATCGTGGAAGAAGCTGTAGTAGGCCCCTCGCTCGGCAAGGAAGCCATCAATCAGGGCCTGTACTCGTCGCTGGCTGGCCTCGTGATTATCATGGTCTTCATGACCCTGTACTACGGCCGCGCTGGCCTAGTGGCCGATGCCGCCTTGCTCTTCAACATGTTCCTGATTCTGGGCGTGCTGGCCCAGTTCAGCACCGCGCTCACGCTGCCCGGCATCGCCGGCTTGATTCTCGTAATTGCCTCTTCAGTAGATGCCAACGTACTGATTTTTGAGCGTATTCGCGAAGAACTGGACCACGGCCTGTCACTGCACGATGCTGTGAACAAGGGTTATGACCGTGCTTTCTCGGCCATTTTCGACTCGAACGTGACCACGATGCTCATCGCCATCATCCTGGGCTTCTTCGGCACGGGTCCGGTGCAGAGCTTCGCCGTAACGCTCGGCATCGGCGTACTCACCTCGTTCCTGTCGGCCGTGTACGTGTCGCGCCTCATCATCGAGTTCCTGATTAAGGGCAAAACGACCAGCTCCATCTCGTTCTCGACCTTCCTGTCGCGCAACCTGTTCCAGAACGTCAACTTCGACATCGTGGGCAAGCGCAAAATCGCCTACGCCGCCTCCACCGTTATCATCGTAGTAGGTTTCGTCCTGATGTACCTGCAAGGCGGCCCCAACCTGGGCGTTGACTTCCGCGGCGGCCGTGCCTACGTAGTTGACTTCAACAAGACTATGGTAGCCAGCGACGTACGCACCGCCCTGGAGCCCGCCTTCAAAAACGCCGGCCTCGAAGTAAAGCAGTTTGGCTCGCCCGACCGCCTGCGCATCACCACCGGCTACCTGGCCGAGGATGAAAGCCAGACGGCCGACAAAACCGTACTCGACGCCCTCAACCAGGGCCTCACCAAATATGCCGCCGACGCGCCGGCTATCAAATCGACCTCCAAAGTGGGCGCCACCATCGCCGACGACATCAAGCGTACCTCGTTTCTGTCGCTGGCCCTCACGCTGCTCGGCATCTTCGTCTACGTGCTCTTCCGCTTCGAAAAGTGGCAGTACTCGATGGCTGCCGTTATCGCGCTCTTCCACGATGCGCTGCTCGTCATCGCCTTCTATCCCATCGCCCGCGCCTTCGGCCTGAACTATGAGATGGACCAGATTTTCGTGGCCGCTGTGCTCTCCATCATCGGCTTCTCGATGAACGACACCGTCGTTATCTACGACCGCGTGCGCGAATACCTGCGCGAAAACCCCAAGCTGACTTTCGCCCAGGTAGTGAACCCCGCCCTGAACTCGACGTTCTCGCGCACGATGATTACGTTCACCACGGTATTTCTGGTGGTGCTCGTGCTCTACATCTTCGGCGGCGAAACGCTGCGCTCGTTCTCGTTTGCCATGATTATCGGCATCATCTTCGGCACCTACTCGTCGCTGTTCATCGCCACGCCCATCATCCTCGACACCTACGGTAAGAAGGAAGAGCGTGAGCGCCTGGCCGCCGGCGAAGACGTATCGGGCCTGCCCGGCGACGCCCCCAAGCTGAGCACGACCACCGTGTAGCCCGTTGCATTAAAGCTTCTTTACAAAAAAAGCCTGGCCCTGCGGCCGGGCTTTTTTTATGCCCGGCCGCCTGCCAGCCCAGCTACACTGCGGCCAGCTTGTTACTGCCAGCCAAGGCGCGACCTTCCCAAATCGGCTGTTCGCCCAGCAAAAGGCTACAGTTACCGAAAAAAGACAATTTCTGCGCTTGCTCAATCCTAGCTTTGACCTCTACCGTAGGTTAGCCCCATTGCGGATTTGGGTAATTTTTCAGCTCCGCCATTTCAATTACCGATGTCTTTGAAGCTCAGGCTAGCCGCTTCTACTCCTGAATATTTCCTGCGTTTGTTCTAACCACCTTTATCTGTGAAAATCGCTACTTTCCTCGCTACCCATTTTCGCGTTACGGCCGGGCTGCTGGCCTCCGGGCTGGCCCTACTTTCGGCCTGCTCCTACGACTACGTAAAGCCCGTGACCTGCGCCACGCCGGTGGTGGTGAGCTACCAGACCGACGTGCTGCCCATCCTAAAGCAGAACTGCTACCGCTGCCACGACGCTACCCACTTCGCCGGCCCCAGCTCGCGGGGCTCGCTCGGCACCCTCAACATGGAGTCGTTCGCCGACTTGCAGTCCAACTCGCTCTCCACCAACGGGCGCAACGGCGTGGCCAACATCGTGGGCAACATCCGCCACGATGCGGGCTTCGTGGCCATGCCCTTCGACGGCGGTAAGCTCAGCGACTGCGACATCGCCATCATCGAAGCCTGGTCCAAGGCGGGTGCGCCCAACAACTAGCCCGCCATGTCCTCTCCTGCTGACCGTTCTTTTTCGCCCTCTCACCCGCCTGCCTATGCCTAATTTATTACCCCGGCTGGGGGTGCTGGTGCTGCTGGGGCTGGGTAGCTTCGGCCGTGCCCAGGCCCAGGGCAAGTACATGACCCGCGCGGGTCACATCTCCTTTTTCTCGGCCTCCATCATGGAGGATATCGAGGCGCGCAACGACAAGGTGGCGGCCGCGTTCGACCTCGGCACCGGGCAAATGGCCTTTTCGGTGCCCATCCACGAGTTTCAGTTCAAGCGCACCCTCATGCAGGAGCACTTCAACGAGAACTACATGGAGTCGGATAAATTTCCCAAAGCCACCTTCACCGGCCAGGTGCTCAACGCGGCCCAAGTGCTCAAGCAGCTGCCCACTACTACGCAGAATGTGGAGGTAGAAGGCCAGCTCACCATGCACGGCGTCACGCACAAAGTACTGGTCAACGGCACCTTGCAGATGCGCGACGGCCAGTTGGTGGCCTTCGCCTACTTCAACCTCGCGCCCGCCGATTTCTCCATTGATATTCCGCTGCTGGTGCGCGAGCACATTGCCAAGTCGGTGAGCGTGCGCATCAACCTTACCTGCGACCCTTCCACGCCCGCGCTGGTTTCGCAGCCCTAGTATTTCTACTTCCTTCTTTATGAATCAACTTATTACCTTCCTCACCCGCGCTTCGCTGCTAAGCCTGCTGCTGGCCGCCGTGGCCGCGCCCACCGCCCACGCCCAGGCCGACTTACTAGGCCAGTTGGAGCAGGATTCCAAGAAAGACGCCCCGACCCAGGTAGTAGATGCTACCTTCAAGGCTACCCGCCTCATCAACGGCCACACCGTGCAAACGCCCGGCGAAGGCACCATGGTGTTCCTGATTTCGCACCGCTTCGGCGCTATCAACAGCGGGGCGTATAATTTCTTCGGCCTCGATGCCGCTACCCTGCGCCTGGGCTTTGAGTACGCGGTGACGGACCGGCTGGAAATCGGCATTGGCCGCTCCAACATCGACAAAACGTACGATGGCTTTCTGAAATACAAGGCCATCCAGCAAACTACCGGGGCGCACCCGGTGCCGGTGTCGGTCACGCTGTTTACCTCGGCGGCCATCGTCACGCAGAAGTATTCCGACGACATCAACCGCACGCTGGGCCGCCGCACCGCCTACACGTACCAGGCGCTCATCGCCCGCAAGTTCAGCTCCGACCTGTCGCTGCAACTCATGCCCACGCTCGTTCACCGCAACCTCGTGCTGAACGAAGGCGAGAAAAACGACGTGTACGCCCTCGGCGGCGGCGGGCGCTACAAGCTCACCAAGCGCTTCTCGCTCAACGCCGAATACTTCGCTCTGCTCACCTCCTACACCGCCCGCAACTACCAGAACGCGGTGGCGCTGGGCGTGGATATCGAGACCGGCGGCCACATCTTTCAGCTGCACGTCACCAACTCGCCGGGCATGATTGAGAAGCAATTCATCACCGAAACCACCGGCAAGGTCTTCGACGGCGACTTGTTCTTTGGCTTCAACATCAGCCGCAACTTCACCGTGAAGCAGCGCGCCCGCAAAATCTAGCCGCCAGCTAGCCTCAACAAAAAAGCGGCCCGCTACCTAGGTAGCGGGCCGCTTTTTTGGTTTTGCGGGGGACGAATAACTATACCGTTACGCCTTCGGCTACCACTTCGCGCACCTCGGGTACCATGCGCTTGAGCAGGTTTTCAATGCCCGACTTGAGGGTAACCGTGGCCGAGGGGCAGCCCGAGCACGAGCCTTGCAGGTTCACGGTCACCACGCCGTCGTGGAACGACTTGAAGGTGATGTTGCCACCGTCCTGCTCTACGGCGGGGCGCACGTAGTTATCAAGCAGGTCGATGATTTTCTGGCTCGTGAAGCCGTTTTGCTGGGTGGGGTCGCCGGCGCTGGCGGCCTGGGCGGCCTTTTGCTCCGCGGCAGGGTCTACGGTAAAGAGCGTGCCGCCGGCCTCTACGTAGCTCTTGATGAACTGGCGCAGCTCGGGGATGATGCTGGTCCAGCCCAGCTCAGGCTGGGTTTTGGTGACGGTAACGAAGTTTTGGGCGATGAACACGCGGCCCACGTAGTCGAAGCCGAACAGCTCCTGCGCGATGGGCGAGTTGGCAGCCGCCTCCAGGTTAGGGTAATCCACGCTCACGCCGTCGGGCAGCAGGGTGGAGTTGAGCACAAATTTCATGCTCTCGGGATTGGGCGACGCCTCGGCGTAGATGGAAACAGCAGACATAAAAGGGAGTGCTTTAAAGACAAGTAAGTTACGAAGCCAGCGCCGGCCCGTGCAGCACGGGCCGGCCGACTCCTAGCATAACCACGAAGACTACGCAGAGGTTACAAAAGGCGCTGCTCGGCTCAGGCCAAGCTCAACCGCTGGCTGGTTGGCTACAGCTTATTGGCGCGGGCGCGCAGCAACAGGTCGGCCAGCACGAGGTGCGTCATGGCTTCCACGATGGGCACGGCGCGGGGCAGCACGCAGGCATCATGGCGGCCGCGGCCGGCCAGCGTCACGGCCTCGCCAGCCTGGTTGATGGTTTGCTGGGGCTGAAGCAGGGTAGCCACCGGCTTGAAGGCCACTCGGAAAAACACGTCCTGACCGTTGCTGATGCCGCCCTGGCTGCCGCCGCTGTGGTTGGTGCGGGTGCGCACGCGGCCCGCCTCGTCGGTATAAAACGCGTCGTTGTGCTGCGAGCCGGGCAGCTTGGTGCCCTCGAAGCCTGAGCCAAACTCAAACCCTTTCACGGCATTGATGCTCAGCAGCGCGTGGCCCAGCACGGCCGGCAGCTTGTCGAACACCGGCTCGCCCAGGCCTGCCGGCAGGCCGGTAGCCACGCCCGTCACCACGCCGCCCACGGTATCGTGCGCCGCCTGCGCCGCGCGAATGCGGGTTTCCATAAGGGCGGCGGCCTCGGGGTCGGGGCAGCGCACGGGGTTGCTGTCGATAAGGCTCAGGTCCAGCTCCTCGTAGCTCTTGGCTAGCTCCACCTCGCCCACGGCCGAGACGTAGGCCTTCACTTCGACGCCGAAATGGGCTAGCAGCGCGGCAGCTACCGCGCCGGCGGCCACGCGGGCAGCCGTTTCGCGGGCCGAACTGCGGCCACCGCCGCGGTGGTCGCGGCGGCCGTACTTGGCATCGTAGGTGTAGTCGGCGTGGCTGGGGCGGTAGGCGCCGGCAATGTGCGAGTAGTCGTCGGAGCGCTGGTCGGCGTTGGGGATAAACAGGCTTATGGGCGTGCCCGTGGTCAGGCCCTCAAAGGTGCCCGACTGCACCTGCACGGTATCAGCTTCCTTACGGGGCGTGGTGAGGGCCGACTGCCCCGGCCGCCGCCGGTCGAGCGCCTTTTGAATATCGGCCGGGTCGAGGGCTAGCCCCGCCGGGCAGCCGTCGATAATTACCCCAATGCCCACCCCGTGCGACTCGCCGAAGGTGGTGATGCGAAAAAGCGTTCCGAAACTATTTGACATACCGTGTATAATAAGCCCCAAAAGTAGCGCGGGCTAGCGCGCCCGCCACCACCCCACGGCCGCCACGCCCAGCAGCACGGCCAGCAGCACCCCGGCGTAGCGCCCCACCTGCTGGTACACATCCAGCGGCTGGAGCTGCGCATCGGCGCGGGCCAGGGCCGGGCCGTAGAACGGGTCGTCGGTGGGGCTGGCGGCGGCCGTGGCGCGGGCGGGGCCGCTCACCGCAATGCGCAGCTCGGGCCGCAGGGTGTCGTAGCGAGCCGTAAGTGGGTTGAAAAACGGCAGCGCCAGCAGGCTGTCGAAGGCCAGCGGGCCGGGGCGCTGGGGCACCAGCCGGTAGCGAAAACTCTTGCGAAAGCGCCCGTCGGGCAGTTGCTCTTCGCGCACGTCGGGGCCGTACACGGCCAGCCCGGCGCGCGGCCGCAGCGGCGGCGGCACCAGCGCCGCCGCGTTGCCCGTGCCCTCCACCCCGAAGGTGTAGGTGAATGCCTCGCCCGTGCGGAAGCGCGTGCCGCTGATGCCCTCGCGCAGCATGTAGTCGCCCACGGCCGCCACGCCGGGCGGGGGCAGCGGGCGCACGGCCACGCGCAGGGCCGGTGCGGTATAGGTTTTGTACATGGCCAGGCGCTCGTTGTCGCCGGGCTCGGGCTTTTTCAGCAGCTTAAACTTGGTGAGCGTGAGCTGCAAGGCCGGAAATTGCAGCGCCTCCTTGGTAAGTGGATAATACGTGCGCCCCGCCAGCCGAAACCGCAGAAATACCGCGCCGTTGCGCCGCACCGTATCGGGTAGCACCGAGGGGTCGGGGGCGGCCACTTCCCAAGTGGTGGGCTGGCGCAACTGGCGCAGCAGCTCCGTTAGCTGGTTGTTGAAGTCGTAGAAGTTGAGCAGCGCCTGGTCGGCGGGCTTCAGGTAGAAGTACAGGTCTACGCGCACGCCCTGGCCCACGTACACTTGGCTGCGGTCGGCGGCTAGCTCCAGCACGCCCGCATCGGGCGGCTCGTAGAAGTATTTGGGCTTGGGCTTACCCAACAGTTGGTCGAGCGAGCCCACGGCGGCGCCGGGTGGCACGCCGCTGGTATCCAGCGGGCCCTCCCCTACCCTTACCCGCCCACCTTTGCTGCGCAGCTCCTGCCCGTTCACGGTGAGCGTGAAGGCCGGTATCACATAGTCGCCCTCAGTATAGGGAAAGTAACGTTGCGCCACGGTCAGTTCGGCACTGCGCTGGCCGCCGGGCAGCAGGCGCGTGGTGGTGGTGGTGGTGAGGCCCGCCTTGCGGAAGCCCTCAATCTCAGGAAAGGCCGAGTGGCTGCCCAGCGCTGCCCCCCGCAGCCGAAAGGCCAGCGTAAACGGCCCCGCCAGCGGCACAGTGGCTGCCGGGGCTACCAGTGCCACCTCGCCCGCCGGTGCGGGTGCAGCCGGCTGCGCCCGCAAACCACCCACTACCAGCAGCAGGCCCAGCAGCAGCCGGCAAGCCCACTTCATCGGCACGCTAAATTGCTGAGCTACCACTTGGTCATTCTTAAAGAAATTCTGACTAAGAGCATGTTTGGGATTTTGCTGAAAACACTTCCAGAACGTCCTGCTCATCTGGCGTCCGCTTGCCGAAGCATCTCGCTCGCGCCACTTAGGGCATCAATCCAACGAGGCGAGCGAGATGCTTCGGCAAGCGGACGCCAGATGAGCAGGACGTTCTTTTGAATTCCCAAACATGCTCTAAGCCCAAAGGTCGTAACCCCAGCAGGTTTTTCGACGGCCCGCACCTGGCTGACCAGCCAGCTTTCCTATTCAAATCATATTTCCAAGGGGGTGTTTCTTACGCAATCAGTTTGCCTTTTATTAGTGCTATTACCTCACTTTCGCTTTAGCCTAGCCACTGGCTTAAGCTCACCTTTCCGAGACGGCGCCCCACGGGCAGTCGTTTTTTTTTGCTTTTTGCCTCAGCTTTTCAACAGATTTTGTCTGCTAAAAATCAGGCGAATGCTACCCGGAGTTTACAATCTAATCCTACTAAAGTCTAAATTTATTTTGCACCCTTGCTTACCCATTACCGTACAGGATACTTGAAAGCCAATAACTTACCATTTTTCAAAAGTAAGCACGTCCGTATGCTTACTGACTCAACCTCCTATTTTTCTCATTTCCCCTTTTCCTTTTCCATGTCAACTGTTTCCCCCCCCGAGCCGCAGCTGCGCGAGGCTGCCCAGGACCAGCCGCTGTACACGCCCATTAAGCGGCGCTCGTTTTTCATGTATGCAGGCGCTACAGCCGGGGCCACGGCCCTCGTGCTGGCCGGTTGCAGCAAAAGCGACTCTTCCACCGGCACTATTGATGTGGGCAGCGGCGATGCCGGCATCCTGAACTACGCCTATGCGCTGGAGCAGCTCGAAGCAGCGTTTTATGCCCAGGTAAAAACGGGTGATTATTACAAGGCCCTGGGCCCGACCAGCGCCGAGCGCCAGATTTTTGACGACCTGGCCGCCCACGAGGCTATCCACCGCGACTTTCTGAAGGCTGCCCTGCAAGCCAACAGCATCACGCCGCTGAAAGACCTGACGCCGGATTTTGGCACTATCGATTTTGCCAACCGCAGCAGCGTACTCACCGCCGCCCAAACGTTTGAAGACACCGGGGTAGCCGCTTACAACGGCGCTGGCCGCTTCCTGCAAAGCAATGCCAACCTGGCGCTGGCCGGCAAAATCGTATCGGTCGAAGCCCGCCACGCGGCGCTCATCCGCGACCTGCGTAACTACAACTCCTTCGTGGGCGGCGACGTCGTGAACCTCTTCACCCAAACGGCCGGCTCGGCGCCCGGCACCGGCTCGGCCAGCTTGCCCACGGGCAGCGGCAACCCCGGCCCCGGCCAGGAGCGCTCGAAGCGCCCGCCGGTGGTGCTGCAAGCCGTCAACAATTTTCTGGCCGAAGGCTCCAAGCTGTCGGCCGGCAGCTTCGCCTAGCGCACCTTCTTGTTTTTCATTTTCTTAGCTGATTACTTATTATGGATTTTTTTCAACTGCTCTCCGACGTGGAGAAAGCCGACCCGGAGTTTCTGGACCGCATCAATCCCCGCCGCACCGTATTCAAGCACCTGGGCAACACGGGTAAAAAAATAACGGCCGCCGCCGTACCTGCCGTGCTGTCGTCGTTTTTCACCAAGGCCTACGGCCAAACCAGCCCCGCACTGCCCCAGGCAGTTATCGACGTGCTCAACCTGGCGCTCAGCCTGGAGTACCTCGAGTATTATTTTTATGATACGGCCCTCGGCATATCGGGCCTCATCAACTCGGCCGACCGCCTCGCCATCGAGATTATTCGCAACGACGAGGCTGGCCATATTAATACGCTGCGCGGGGTGCTGACTACCTCGGCCATTGCCGACCCCGGCGTTGGGGCGTTTGACTACTCGGGGGGGAGCGGTACTGGCAACGGCCCGCTGGCCGCGGCCCTGCTGCCCGGCGCGGCCAACCAGGCCGCCTTCTACGGCGCGGCCCAGTCGTTTTCCGATACGGGGATGCGTGCCTACAAAGGCGGCGCGCCGGTGCTGAACACCGCCGCGACGAAAGATATTCTGGAAGCTGCCCTCAACATTCACTCGGTAGAGGCGCGCCACAACTCGCACTTCCGCACCGTGCGCCGCGGGCTCAATGCCGGCATCAATGGGTCTGGGGCCGCCACGGCGCTGGCCGTTTCGCCTTTCGACGTGGCTCCCAAAAGCTGGATTTCGCTCTCCGACAACGACGGCCCGCCCGCGCCCAACGGCACCAAGCCCGCGCGGGCGGTGTACGGCCCCGGCTCGCCCGCCACCGGCGACCCCAAAGCCCCCGAAACCTTCTACCCAGCCGAGAACAACGTCACCCAGGCCGGCGTCAACCTGACTGCCGCTCCGCTGACCTATTCGGCCGCGCAGGTGTCAGAAGCCTTTGACGAGCCCCTCGACCCCGCCACGGTTAAGTCGATTGCCCGCATGTTTGTGAAGCCATCCAGCGGTCTGTTTGTGTAAGTTACGGGCCTACTTTCCGCTGCTACTAGCCGCTCTCCATCAGGGGAGCGGCTATTTTTTTGGGGAAATATGAAGAAAACATGACCCTCATCAAGCTGGCTAGCTTGGCAAAATCAGTCTACCCAAAGCTTTCGGGCAACTACACAACTTGCTTTACCCTTGAGCTTTACCTTACAGCGCAGGTAATCTCCCAGCTACCGCCCGAGTAAAATAAGTAGCCACTGCTCAATCTGAGGCCCCACCTTCCTTCGTAGGTCGAAGCAAGGCAGCCAGCAACCAGTTCAATGGTTGCGCGTAAAGCGGAAAAAAGTAGCCTCAACACCAGGGATTCTCCATTCTATTACTGAATAGGTTACTCACCGTTGGCTGCCCAAACTCCATAACACAATAGTTTTCTTTTTTTCCTCCTTTTCTTTTATGTCTACCAAAATCAACTCTGACTCGCAGACGGTCGAGCACGACCAGGACCGGCAGTTGGCTTCGCCCATCGCGCGGCGCTCGTTCTTTAAGTATGCCGGCGCTACGGCCGGAGCCACGGCCCTCGTGCTGGCCGGTTGCAGCAAAAGCGATTCTTCACCGGGCTCGGTGAGTGTAGGCAGCGGCGACGCGGGCGTCCTCAACTACGCCTATGCGCTGGAGCAATTGGAGGCTGCTTTCTATACCCAGGTTCGCACGGGTGCCTTCTACACGGGCAGCACCATCACGGCCGCCGAAAAGTCTATTCTTGACGACCTGTACTACCACGAGGTTATCCACCGCGATTTCCTGCGGGCGGCTATCGTGGCAGCGGGCGCTACGCCCATCAAGGCCCTAACGCCCAATTTTGCTAACGTTAACTTCGGTACCCGGGCTGGCGTATTTGGCACTGCCAAGGCGTTTGAAGACCTTGGGGTAGCTGCTTACAACGGCGCTGGCCAGTACATCACTACGCCTGCCTACCTGTTCATCGCTGGTAAAATTGTATCGGTAGAAGCCCGCCACGCTGCTATCATCCGCGACCTGGTTTCGGAGAATACGTTCGTAGGCAATGATGTCATCACCCTGACGACGGCTAACAAGGCCACGGGCGACACCAACTACGCGCCGGCCAACTCCAGCTTGGAGCGCTCCATGACGCCTTCGGAAGTAGTAGCTGTGGCTAACACCTTCCTGGCTGATGGCTCTAAACTCGACGTTTCGGGCATCCGCTAAACTAGCCTATCTCGGCTCTTTCCACATTCTTACTTTGCCATTATTATGAACTTCTTTCAAATCATCTCCGAGATAGAGAAAGTTGACCCCGAGGTGTATGACCGCCTCGACTCGCGTCGCTCCATCTTCAAAAACATGGCTGGTCTGGGCCAGAAGCTGAGCGCCGCCGCGCTGCCGCTGGCTGTAGGTGCCATCTTCAATAAAGTATACGCCCAGACGCCAGTAGGTGCCGACGTGAATGCTGTGCTCAACTTCGCCCTGAAGCTGGAGTACCTGGAGTCTTACTTCTACAATGCTGCTACGGCCGTAACCGGCCTCAGCGCGGTAAATCAGGCAGCCCTGGCCCTGATTAGAACCGACGAGGCTAACCACGTTTCGTTCCTGCGCACCACTATCACTGCGTTAGGTGGCACTCCGATTGCTGTGCCGGCTACTACGGGCGTGTTCGACTTTACTGGCGGCGGCCGCTTCAACCCCACCGACGCTACCACGTACCTGGCCCTGGCCCAGTCGCTGGAAGACACGGGCGTACGGGCCTACAAAGGCGCTGCCCCGTTGGTAATGGCCAACAAGACGGTGCTGACTGCTGCCCTCAACATTCACTCGGTAGAGGCGCGCCACGCTTCGCAGCTGCGCGCTATGCGCCGGGCTGGCAACAATAGCAGCACGCCTTCGCAAGGGGTAGCTGTAGCTCCATACAGCGGCCTCACGGGCGCTCCCAAGAGCTGGATTTCGGGTACCGATGGCGGCGGGGCAATCCCCACGGCCAGCGCTATTCGCGGCTTCTCTACGGCTGGTATCTACGGTGCTGGCAATCAGACCAACGCTCCGGCCACCATCATCTTCGCGGCTGAAGACAGCGTTTCGCAAGCTAACGTTACGCTTTCGGCTACTACGCTCACGGCTACGGCTGGCTTCCCGGCCGCTTCTTACTCGGAAGCCTTCGACGAGGGCCTGGACGTAGGTACGGTAGCAGCTATCGCCAACAACTTCTCGGTAACCGGTACTTACTTCAACTAAGTGAAGTAGCCAACTGGCAACTAACAAAAAAGGCGACCCGCTTGGGTCGCCTTTTTTGTTGCTATCTTTTCCGTTACCAATGCATTGCAGCCAGCCAGCTTTGCGCAGTGCCGGGTGCCGAGATTAAAAGCGTATGAAAAGACAATCGACTTCTTAAATCATTCGTATAACCGGGCCGCAAGCTCTTATTCACCCTATCTTCCTCCCACCCACCCGCTATGTTAGACTACGTCAAAATGATTTTGCTGAAGGTCAGCTTTAGCAAAAAGCTCTTCGAAAAAGAGCTTCGCAAGGCGCTGCAACACGTCCAGCCGGTTGATTTGATTGAGTTTAAAACGTGGTGCTATCAGCAGTTTGCCCGCCTGTACCGGCGCGTACTCAAGCGGGTGTTTATCCAGCATAGCCCGCTGCCGCGCCTGGCCTAATCTAACCTTCCAGCTGGCTCTGGCCAGTTACGAATTTGATGTTGCGCTTCAGCCCCTCGTAGCCCGTGCGCTTGAGGGGAGACTGCTTAAATAACGCCTGAAAAACTTCGTGGGTAATTTCCTGCCAGTCGCTGGCTGATAAGCTTTTCAGCTCCGGATGGGGCTGAAACTGGGCTTCCTGCGTGGGTTTGGAAAAGCGGTTCCAAGGGCACACGTCCTGGCAGATATCGCAGCCAAACACCCAGTTGCCGAATTGCCCGGCTACATTTTGCGGTATCAATTGGTCCTTCAGTTCGATGGTAAAGTAGCTGATGCACTTGCTGCCATCCACTACGTAGGGCTCAGTAATGGCCTGCGTAGGGCAGGCGTCGAGGCATTTGGTACAGGTGCCGCAATAGTCGCGGATGGCACCGTCGTATTCCAGCTCTACATCCACAATCAGCTCGGCGATGAAGAAGAACGAGCCGGCTTTGGGCGAGATGAGGTTGGAGTTTTTACCTACCCAGCCCAGTCCGCCCTTCTTGGCCCAGGCTTTATCCATTACCGGCGCCGAATCGACAAAGCAACGCCCGCCCACCTCGCCAATGTTGGCCTGCATGTCGGCCAGCAGCGTCTTGAGCTTGTCCTTGATGACGAAATGGTAGTCGCGCCCATAAGCGTACTTGCTGATTTTCAGCGTGTCATTGAGCTGCTGGTCTTCGGCCGGCGGGTAGTAGTTGAGCAGCAGCGAAATCACCGACTTGGCGCCATCCACGAGCAGGCGCGGGTCGAGGCGCTTGTCGAAGTGGTTTTCCATCCAGGCCATTTTGCCGTGCATGCCCTTTTTCAGCCAGTTTTCGAGGCGCGGGGCTTCTTCTTCCAGAAACTCAGCCCGCGAAATACCACAGGCCATAAACCCCAGCTCCGCCGCCCGGCGCTTGATGTAGGGTGTCCATTCGGCGTGCAGCAACATAGATTAGTGGGCAATTGAACCCCAAAGAAACAAAGAACGCGCCGCTGGGGGCGGCGCGTTCCGTGGAAAGCGTAGCGCGAACTTTGTAGTCCGCGTTTTTGACCAATGCAAGTGGTGCGGAGACGCGAACTACAAAGTGCGCGCTACAACTCACGACGTAATCTCAGCGAATAAGTCGCCGTTGTTGCCGCGCAGGTGCTGGGGCAGCAGGCGGCCCAGGTGCTGGTAGGCGGCTTCGGTAGCCTCGCGGCCGCGCGCCGTACGCTTGATGTAGCCCTCCTGAATGAGGAAAGGCTCGTAGACTTCCTCGATGGTTTCGCCTTCCTCGCCGCAGGCCGTGGCGATGGTGCTGATGCCCACCGGGCCGCCTTTGAACTTGTCGATGATGGTGGTGAGGATACGCTTGTCCATGTCGTCGAGGCCACGGGCATCTACATCAAGCGCATTGAGGGCAAACTGCGCAATCGCCACCGTGATGGTGCCGTCGCCCTTGATTTGGGCAAAGTCGCGAGTGCGGCGCAGCAGGTTGTTGGCGATGCGGGGCGTACCGCGCGAGCGGCGGGCTATTTCGTAGGCCGCGTCCTCGTGAATGGGCGTTTGCAGAATCTCGGCCGAGCGCTGCACGATGGTGGTCAGCAGCTTGGAGTCATAATATTCCAGGCGGGCCGCGATGCCGAAGCGCGCCCGCAGCGGCGCCGTGAGCATGCCCGAACGTGTGGTGGCGCCAATGAGCGTGAAGGGCGACAGCGAAATCTGCACCGAGCGGGCGTTGGGGCCCGAGTCGAGCATGATGTCGATGCGGTAATCCTCCATCGCCGAGTAGAGATACTCCTCCACCACGGGGTTGAGGCGGTGAATCTCGTCGATGAAGAGTACGTCGTGCGGCTCCAGGTTGGTGAGCAGGCCGGCGAGGTCACTGGGCTTGTCGAGTACCGGGCCGCTGGTCATTTTAATGCCCGCGCCCAGCTCATTGGCGATGATGTGCGAGAGCGTGGTTTTGCCCAGGCCGGGGGGGCCGTGCAGCAGCACGTGGTCGAGGGCATCGCCGCGCTGCTTGGCGGCAGCCACGAACACCTTGAGGTTTTCGAGAATCTTGTCCTGACCCGTGAAGTCGCTGAAGCTCAGCGGCCGCAGGGCCTTGTCGATGTCCTTGTCGGTGGCATCGAAGTGTTCGTTGCCGCCGGTGAGATAAGCTTCGCGCATGGTTAGTAGGTATTGGTTGCTCGTTGTCGGCCGGCCGTTAGGCACAGACTATTGGCTAACCAATTTAGTTAGCAAAAAGCTCCCCGGCGAGTCGTAAAAACGATGCTAGTCGCGCGGCAGCAGCACTTCGATTTCAAGGTGCAGCCAGTCGTCTTCCCAGGCTTTGTGGGCCAGCCGGGCGGTGAGAGGGTAGCCGGCATCAAGCAGGCGGGCCACGGTTTCGTTGCGAATTTCGGGCAGGTAGCCAAGCCAGATGCTGGCTTTATCATCGGCAGCGCCCGAGTGGACTTTCACGGCCCAATCGTCGTACTTGCTGTCAGCTTCGCGCTCCAAGCGGAGCGTTTGGCCGATTTTGAGCGACTTTTCCTGCTTAGGAAGTTCGGGGCGGTGGGAAGTGCCGGCAACCAGGCATTCCAGCAAAACGAGGGGCGTAGCGGGCTTCATGCGGGCAAATTACGGCGTGGCCGCTAAAACTGCCGAAAACATAACCGTAAAAAAGCCCGCCGGGCTGAGCACGACGGGCTTCGCAAACGCGGCTGAGGCCGGTAACTAGTCTTTCAGGTCGCCGCCTTCCACGTTGCGCTGGTCGAGGCGGTCGGGGGCTTTGTTGCTATTCTGCTCGGTGTCGTGGCCGCGCTGGCTGGCACCCTGGCCGCTGCTGCCGATGTGGGCGGCTACGCCATTACTGGTCCCGTCTTCGGCCTGCACGTTGGGGTCAAAGCTGCCATCACCTGAGCGGGTGCGTAGGCGGTGGGCCAGGTCGGGGTCGGGGCCGCCCTGGTGCATGTCGTCGCCCTGCTCGCGGTAAGCTTCTTTGTCGTGTTCGCGGCGCTCTTGGCGGCGGCTTTCGGCGTTTTCGTGGTGGTTTTCGGGTTCAGTAGCCATGATTGGAAAAGGAAAGGATGTGGTTAAGTTGTACGGAGATAGCCCAACGCCGTTAACGTCCAGCTTACCTTACGCGGTCAGCCTAGCCGGTCATTCGCAAATCCGTTTAGCCTAGCTGGGGCCTTTTTGCGTTAAGTTTACTTTCATCCTTTCTTCATTTAAAACTCATGAAAAAGCTTCTGCTATTCGCTGCGCTGGGCCTGACAGCGGCCGGTTCGTGGGCCTTTTACCCCAGTACGGCCGCACCCGGCGGCTACCTCATGGTAATAGGCAGCGGCCGGCCCGGCCCCAGCTCCGATGTGCCCGAAATCACTGTCATTCAGCCCAATGGTGACTCGCAGGTGCAGCAGCTGACCACTATCAAAGTCGGTACCGAGCGCAACACCACGGCCGCCGCCGTGGCACTGCACCGCGCCGAGCTTTTGAAGGTAAACAGCCTGGTAGCTCAGGGATGGCGCGTGGCGCACGTTACGCAGAGCACCGTGGGCGTGGGGGCCACCACCGAGACGGTGTATATGCTGGAGCGTTAGTCCATGCCCAGGTCGTTGGTGAAGCTGCTGTGCAGTTGTATCTCCTCCACTGGCACGCCTGTTTTGTCACTGGTCAGGCCGATAACTGCTTGCTCGACTTCGTATTGACTGGCTAGCGGAGGTAGCAGCAGCTTTTCGTAATTGGTAGCTACCGTCCAGTCGATTAGCGTAGCCAGGGTTTGGGTACGCCAGTGAGGTGCTTTTGGCAACTGCCGGCCAGTCAGGCGCTCCCATAGCGATGGGGAGGCTGGGACGGCGGGTGCCCCCGCCAGCCGGGGTAATACCACGCCGTGGCGACTCTGCATAGCTGCCCGATAGACTTCGAATATCCGCGTATCGGTCAGCACCTGGCCGAGCGGGGTAGCTTCGGTAGTAGCGGCCGGTAGCTCAGCCAATAGCTGGGTGGCCACGGCAGCCCGCACCGCTGAGTGCCGTGGCCCAGCCACGCCTAGCTGCTGGCTGAACCAAGTAGATGCATCGCCTACCGTGTAGAGCTTTTCGGCCACTGCATCCGGTATTTCGACGCCGAAATGGCGCTCAAGGCTATATGCTAGCTCCACCGTGTCGAGGCCCATTGCTTGACTTAGCTGACAGACACAAGCTGCCGATAACGCTTGATATAGAAGTGAATAGCTGCCAGCGCATTCATACAGTGGTGGCCCCAGTGCATCTCAAAATCGTGTTTAAAATCCAACAGGGCAATCTCCTTACAGCCTTCCAGGTTCAGTTGAAAAATAAGGAGCGCATATTTCAAATCTTTGTAAATATCCCCTAAATCATCCAGCAAATCCCCGCAAACAGGCTCGAGCGCTGCCTCATCAGTAGGGTCGAATACGTGCCAGTAATAGCGCGCTTCATCTAGGCGAGCAGCGGTTGTGACAAGCACCTGTTGGAGGCTCTCAGCCGATAACTTATCGTCGTACTCCTTATTCGACTTCAACTCGACCCAAGGCATTGCCAGCCCAGTGGCGTATAGGCGTAGCAAATGAGCTTGCGTAGCCGCCAGGAAATCAGCTGGCGTAGCACTGTCGCTTTCTTCAAGGAAACCACAGAAGCCTACCGCCGCCTGATAGTAGGCCGCAAAGGCAGGTGCTTGTAGCACTTCTTCGGTTGACAGCCAATTACGCACTACTTAAACGCCTGAATACCCGTAATATCGGCACCCGTAATGAGCAAATGGATATCGTGCGTGCCCTCGTAGGTGACTACCGATTCCAGGTTCATCATGTGGCGCATGATGGGGTACTCACCCGTGATGCCCATGCCGCCGTGAATCTGGCGGGCTTCGCGAGCTACGTGCAGGGCCATTTCGACCGAGTTGCGCTTGGCCATCGAGATTTGGGCACTGGTGGCCTTTCCTTCGTTTTTGAGCACGCCCAGGCGCCAGGCTAGCAGCTGAGCCTTGGTGATTTCGGTAATCATCTCGGCCAGCTTCTTTTGCTGAAGCTGGAAGCTGGCGATGGGCTTGCCGAACTGCTCGCGCTGGAGCGAGTATTTCAGGGCCGACTCGTAGCAGTCGATGGCCGCACCGATGGCACCCCAGGCGATGCCGAAGCGGGCCGAGTCGAGGCAGCTCAGCGGACCTTTCAAGCCCTCCACGTTGGGCAGGATGTTCTCCTTGGGAATCTTGACGTTGTCGAACACCAGCTCGCCGGTGATGCTGGCGCGCAGGCTCCATTTGTTGTGGATTTCGGGGGTGGTAAAGCCTTCCATGCCGCGCTCCACGATGACGCCCTTGATGCGGCCCTGCTCGTTTTTGGCCCACACCACGGCCACCTGGCACTCGGGCGAGTTCGATATCCAGAGCTTGGCACCGTTGAGGATATAGTGGTCGCCGGCGTCCTTGATGTTGGTGGTCATGCCACCGGGGTTCGAGCCGTGGTCGGGCTCGGTGAGGCCGAAGCAGCCCAGCCACTCGCCGCTGGCCAGCTTAGGCAAGAACTTGCGGCGCTGCTCCTCCGAGCCGTATTGGTAGATGGGGAACATCACCAGCGAGCCCTGCACCGAGGCTGTGGAGCGCATGCCGGAGTCGCCGCGCTCAATCTCCTGCATGATGAGGCCGTAGCTAATGTAGTCGAGCCCGCCACCGCCGTACTCCTGCGGGATAGTGGGGCCGAAGGCACCGACCTCGCCAAACTTGCGCACGATTTCCGAAGGGAAATGCGCCTGCTGCGCCCACTTCTCAATACTGGGCGAAATCTCCTTTTTGACGAAGTCGCGGATGCTCTGGCGCACTAGGATATTCTCCTCGGTCAGCAGGCCATCAAGGTCAAAATAATCGGTGAAGCCGTTGGCGTTGGTGCTGCCTTTTTGGGCGGTGTGGGCTTTGGCTTCGGGCGAGAGGACGTCGGCAATGGAGGACATGGGCGGGGCGGATGGGGGTTGGGGCAAATGTAGCGCGGACTTGGTAGTCGGCATCCGGCTCGTAAACCCCGGCCGGCCCCGAGTAGTGCGCGGCGCGGCCTACAAAGTCGGCGCTACATCAATCGTCAGCGCGATTTCCTCCCCTACCCCAGCCGCACCATTCACTTCCACATTGGTGCCGCCGGGCAGCCGTACCAGCAGCCGCCCGCCCGGCCGCACTGCCAGCACGCAGCCGACTACCGTGGCGGGCGCGGCGGGGGCCATGGGTGGCCCCAGGCGGCGCACCTGGCCCAGCTCCAATTCGAGCACGCGGGTAGCCAGCCGGGTGATTTCGGCGGGGTCGTGGCTGATGAGAATGGTAGTCAGCTCGAACTGCCGGTGCACTTCGGCCAGCACCTGCTGGAGGCGCAGGCGGGTGGGCAGGTCGAGGGCCGAGAGGGGCTCGTCGAGCAGCAGCAGGCGCGGGCGGCGAGCCAGGGCGCGGGCCAGCGCCACGCGCTGCTGCTGCCCGCCTGAGAGTACGGCCGGGAGGCGGCCAGCCAGCTCAGTCAGCTCCAGGCTTTCGAGCAAGTCACTGATAATACGCGCGGACTGGGGCTGTCCACTGGCGGCGAAAGCCAGGTTTTCGCGCACCGTCATGTTGGGAAACAGGGCGTAATCCTGAAATACGAACCCTAGCGGGCGTTGCTGTGGGGGCAGCCATTGGCGGCTTTCGGCGCGGTACCAGGTTTGGCTTCCGGCCTCGATAAAGCCGCCCTCGGGCCGGTCGAGGCCAGCGAGCAGGCGCAGCAGCGTGGTTTTGCCCGCGCCGCTGGGGCCGCTGATGGCCAGCAGCTCGCCGGGTGCCAGGGTCAGGCGCACGTCGAGAGTGCGGGGGCCGGCGGCGGTGTGCAGCGCTTTGAGGAGGTGAAAATCTAGCACGGAAAGCTTATTACGACAGGCGGGCGGCGTCGCGCTTGGTAAACCAGTACAGCGCCACCAGAATGACGAAGGCCACGCTCAGTAGGGTGAGCGCGTAGGCATTGGCCTGGGCGTAGTGCAGGCTCTGCACCTCGTCGTAGATGGCGATGGAGGCCACGCGGGTAGTGCCCGGCAGGCTGCCGCCTATCATCAGCACCACCCCAAACTCACCCAGCGTGTGGGCAAAGGTGAGCACGAGGCCATTTAGTATCGCAGGCCGCATATTGGGCAGTAGCACGCGCCAGAGCGTGGTGCCGCGCGACTTGCCCAGCGTGTACGCCGCCTCGCGCAGAGAGCGCGGCACCTGCCCAAACCCGGCCTGCAAAGGCTGCACCATAAAGGGCAGGCTGTACACCAGCGACCCCACCAGGATGCCCGGAAAGGTAAAATTCAGGCTCACGCCTAGCTTCTCGATGAGGAAGCGGCCCAGCGCGCTGCTGTCGCTGAAGGCCACCAGCAGGTAGAAACCGATGACGGTGGGCGGCAGCACCAGCGGCAGGCTCACCACGGCCTCGGCCAGCGGCTTGAAGCGGCTGCGGCCATAGGCCAGCGCGTAGGCCAGCGGCAGGCCCAGCCCCAGCAGCAGCGCCGTGGTGCAGGCGGCCAGGGCTAGCGTGAGGCGCAGAGTTTGCCAGTAATCAGGGGGCATTCTTTTTAATTATGAATTAAAAATTATGAGTTATGAATTTAAAGGTTCGTCATGCTGAGCTTGTCGAAGCATCTCTACCGCCTCGTTAGGATAATCTAGCGGCGTGGTAGAGATGCTTCGACAAGCTCAGCATGACGAACCTTTATAAGCGTTTTTATCATAGTTCGAAACCATACTTTTTCAGCGCCTGCTTAGCTATCGGGCTGGCCATGAAGGCGGCGAAGGCGGTGGCCGTAGGGTTACTGCTGGCGCGCTTCAGCACTACGTAGCTCTGCTGCAAGGGCGAGTGGGCAGTGGCTGGAATGAGGTAAAACCTGCCTGCCCGGCGCAGCTCGGGGCTGAGAGCCAGCGAGTAGGCCAGCACGCCCACATCGGCGGCGCCGGTGGCGGCGTACTGGGCCGTTTGGCCGATGTTTTCGCCCAGCACTAGCTTAGGCTTTACCTGGTCGTAGAGCTTGTAGGTGCGCAGGACTTCCTCGGCCTTGCGGCCGTAGGGGGCGTGGGCGGGGTTGGCGATGGCGACGTGCTTTACCGGCGGGGCCAGCAGCGTATTGATGCCTTTGACGCTGGGGTCCAGCTTCTTGCTCCACAGCACGAGGCGGCCCAGCGCGTAGGGCTGCGGCGCGCCGGCCGTGCGGCCGGCCTGCTGCAAGCGCTTGGGATACTCATTATCAGCCGAGAAAAACAGGTCGAAGGGCGCGCCGTGGCTGAGCTGCTCGTAGAACTTGCCCGACGAGCCGTAGACCACCGTGGCCCGCGCCTGCGGGTGCTGGCGGTTGAAAATCGTAACCAGCGAGTCGAGCACGTACTTGAGGTCGGCGGCGGCAGCAATGGTGATAGGCACGGGGCCAGCACTAGCCGCCGCTGGCGCGGCAGCCCACAAGGGCAGCCCGCTACCCAGCAGCAGCAAGGCACAGAGGAATCGGAGCATAAGCAAGGGCAGCGCAGCCCGCCAGGTGCGGGCCGCGTTATGTACGTAAAGATACAGCCCTACCCAGCGGCAGGTTTTGGGCAAGAGAAAGCCTGGGTGCGCGGGGCACCCAGGCTTTTTATGTAGCGCGGACTTTGTAGTTCGCGTTTGGTACTGTGGCCGCGTGGGTTTGTGGAGCGTGGCCGCGGACTACAAAGTCCGCGCTACATTTCTAAAAGCGTAGGTTGACGGAGGCTAAGAAGTTGCGGGTGGCCTGGGGGTAGTACCAGTTGAAGGTTTCCTGCTGTCCGCTGGCCCCGCTGTAGCTGTAGGTATAGCCATTGGCCGAATACTTCGTATTCAGCACGTTGCTAACGAGCAAGGCCAGCTCAATCTCCTTCATAAAGGCCGGGTGCAGGGCGTAGCGCAGGCGTAGGTCGAGCACCTGGTAGCCAGCGAGGCTACGGTTGTTATTGGCCGAATTATCAAGAAATTGGCGGCTCACCGTTTTATAGAGAGCGGCCACGCGCAAGCCTTTCAGCGGCTGGCCTTCCAGGGTGTGGGCCGACACGGCCGACGGCGAGTAGGAAATGGTAGTGTTGCGGCCCTCAGCGGCTACTACGGGCGCGTAGTTGGCATCATAGGTCACCTCGCGGTAGTCCAGGATGCGGTTGCGACTGAGGGTGAGCGTGCTGCTGAGGCTGATTTTATCGTCGGCCGCGACAAAGCCGGTCAGCTCCACGCCGCGGCGGTAGCTGCGGGCCACGTTGGTGCGCAGGGCGGTGCCCACATCGTTGAGCTGGCCGGTGGCCACGAGCTGGTTGCGGTAGGTCATGTCGAAGTAGTTGGCTTCGACGCGCACGGCGGTGCGCGGGCCCAGGAAGCTGAGGTCGGCGCGGGTGAGGCGGTAGCCGGCCTCGAAGTCGAGCAGGCGCTCGGCCTGGGCGGGCGCGTAGCCGGCCTGGCGGTCGGTGAAGTCGGCGCGGATGGGCTCGCGCTGGCCCACGGCGAAGCTGGCGTAGAGCTGCTGGCCGTGGCCGAGGCTGGCCGTGGCCCCAGCCTTGGGGTTAAAGAAGGTGTAGTTGGCGCGGGTGGTCACGTCGTTCTGCTCATCTTCCACGCCGTCAATCTTGTAGATGATGCGGCGTACCTGGGCATCGGCGTACAAACCCAGCCAGGGCAGGGCCTGGTAGGTGGCGCGGGCGTAGGCGTTGAAGTCGGTTTTGCGGGCCGTGTTGTCGTAGTAGCGCTGGCCGGGGAAGCTGGTGCTGGCGTACTGCGCCCAGATTATTTCGCCGTAGTGGTCGTTGTCGAAGTGGTTCCAGCCGCCGCCCAGCGTAGCCTGGAGCTTGTCGTTGGCGCGGGGCTGGTAGTTGAGGGCGAAGGTGCCACCGTAGAAATAGTTATCGAGCCACTTGCGGTCGATGAGGTTGGTGCGCGTGAGCGTATCGCCGCCCTGGATGACGTTGGGGAGGTTGTAATCGGCGAATTTGCGGCGGGAGCGGTAGTTTTCGTAGTAGCCGAAGCCGCGCGTGAGGTGCAGCGCCGCGCCGAGGTTCCAGTCCGAGCCCAGGCCCTGCGAGAGGTGCAGCTGGTAGTGGTTTTGCTGGTAGTTGTCGGTCTGGTTGTCGTAGGTGTAGTAGCTATAGCGGCGGCCTTCTTGCAGGGCGCGGGCCGCATCGGCGGCGCTCAGCTCCCCATTGTCGATATAAGTCTGGAGCAGCGCCCGGTCGCCGGTGAGGGCCGGCTCGGGCACGCCGTTCCAGGCCTGGTAGGTTTTCTCGCGGCCCGAGAAGGTGATGAACTTGAGCAGCGTATTTTTCTGCTGGTAGCCAGCGGCGAAGTAGTACGACTTCAAATCCGAGGCGGCCTTGTTCATGTAGCCATCGCTGGCAATGCGCGAGAGGCGGCCGTCGAACGTGAAGTACTTGCCCACCAGCCCGGTACCGAACGACACGTTGTTCTTCCAGGTGTTGAAGGAGCCGTAGCTGTTCTGCGTCTCCGCATAAGCCTCGCGGCGCACGTCGAGGGTCGAGATGTTGAGGCTGGCGCCGAAGGCCGCGCTGCCGTTCTGGCTCGTGCCCACGCCCCGCTGCACCTGGATGCTGTTGATGGACGACGCCAAATCGGGCAAATTCACCAGGAAAGAGCCGTGGCTCTCCGGGTCGTTCAGGGGCACGCCGTTGATGGTGGTGTTGATGCCCGTGCTGCTCGTGCCCCGGATGCGAATGTCGGTGTAGCCTACGCCCGCCCCGGCGTCGGAGGTCACGACCACCGAGGGCGTCTGGTCGAGCAGGTACGGCAGGTCCTGGCCAAAATTGCGCTTGCTCAGGTCCTGCTTGCTGAGGTTGGTGTAGACGGTGGCGGTGCGGTCGCTGGCCCGGGTGGCCGTCACGAGGGCCTCGCCGGTGAGCACGCCGCCGGGTTGCAGACGGGCATTGAGCTGCTGGCTGGCCGCCTGGCCCTGCACCGGCTGGGCCAGCGGCTCGTAGCCCAGGAAGGTGATGCGCAGCGCGTGGCTGCCCGCCGGCACGGCGGATATATTGAACGCGCCCGCCGCATTAGTGACGCCGATGGCCGCGCCATCGAGGAAAATGGTGGCGCCGGGCAGCGCCTCGCCGGTGCGGGCGTCGGTGATGGTGCCGGCCACGGGGCCTTGCGCCCACGCCGGGGCGGCCAGCGCCAGCAGCGCCGCGCCCGTAAAGAGTACAGTTTTCAACAGCTATAAACAGCTAAGTAGAACGCACCCGCACCCCAGGGGTCGGCGCACGGGCGGAAACGTTCGCGGATTGTTTTTTCCCGACGCCAGCATTACCTGGTTCCGGTTCGATGGGTGTCATCTCAGCCGCCCGGTTATCCCGGCCAGCACCCCTAAACATGCCGCAAAGATACGCCCTGGGGCCAGCCGGCCGCTACGGGGTGCGGGGCGTTTGGCTGGTTTGCTGGCTGTCAGTTATCTTAGCAGAGTGCGGCGCCCCGCAACACGGCCCCCGTTTTTTGCGTTGGGCAGGGGTCGCAACTGCCCGTTATATCGCTTATTCGCTACCGGCTATTCGTTATGCACCAGCTACTCTGCGCCCTGTTCCTGCTGGCCGTGTTCACCTTCTTTTTAGTGGTGCCCAAGCGCCGCCGCGTGCCACCGCCGCCCCCTCCCTCCTCGGGCGGCGACGATGGCGGCGGCGAGCCCCACGACCCCGGCCTGCCCGACATCGACCTGCCGCCCGGCATCTCGCGCCCCATCAACGACTGGGAGCCCGACTACAACCGCCGCCGACCGGTGGAGGTATAGGACAATATTTTTATAGCGGAATCAAAAGAACGTCATGCTTAGGCAAGCTCAGCATGACGTTCTTCTTTACTGTCTTCTCTAGCCTATCTCAATCGAGTAGCTGACGTCGAACATCTGGCTCGGGGCCAGGGTCAGGATGCCTTCCTTCTCGCTCAGCTCCTGGGGCGGTCCTACGGGGCTGGCCACGCCCTGCCAGGGCTCAATGCACACGAAGGCCGCGCCGGGGCCCTTGGTCCAGAGGCCCAAATAAGGAAAGCCGTCGAACTGCATGCGCACGAAGGGGCCGGTGCGGTCGGCTTTTTGCAAGGTGATGCGCGTAAAGTCGAAGTGGTCGAACACCAACGCGTCGTCTTTAAAAAGCTCGTAACTGAGCGGCAGCGCGGCTTCGTTTTCCAAAACCGGGGCAGTTTGGCCGTTGCGCAGGCCAGACTGCAAGAGCTGGCGGTGCAGCGTCACGGGGTGGTCGAAGTGGAAGGCGTAGTCATCGAACTGCTCGCCGGCCTCGGGCCGCAGGGGGCAGTTGAACGCCGGGTGCGCCCCGATGCTGAACAGCAAGTCGTGGCCCGCCGCGGCGGGGTTGCGCACGTGCCAGCCCACGGTGAGCAGGCTGCCGCGTAGCTCGTAGCGCACCCGCAGCTCAAACTCGAAGGGGTACTCGGGCTTCGTCTCCGCATTGGCCATGAGCTGCAACGTGAGGCTGGCAGCATCCTCCTGAATAACCACAAACTCCTGGTCGCGGGCGAAGCCGTGCTGCGGCAGGCTCAGGGGCTGGTCGTGTAGCAGGTAGGTATTCTGGGGCAGCTTGCCCACGATGGGGAACAGCAGCGGGGCGTGGCGGGCCCACTGCGCAGGGTCGGCCTGCCAGAGGTATTCGCGGCCGCTGGCCAGGTCAACAAAGCTGGTGAGTTCGGCGCCGTGGGTGGCGATTTCGACGCGGGCGGTGGCGGAGGTTAGCGTAGGCATTTTCAGTTAGCAGTTAGCAGTGAACAGTTATCAAGCGGTTGTTAAACGGCTAAATGCGCCTTGATGGCGGCCACAGCCTGGGTTAACCGGTCATCGGCCGGGCCGCTGATTTCGGCAAAGGGCCAGCCACGGGCTACCAGTTCCTGTCGGTACAGGGCATAGAAGTGCCAGCGCTGGGCAGGGTCGGGGTGCTCGCGCAGGGGGTCGGGAGCCCAGGGCAGGTCGGGGGCCAGCAGCAGGGTGAGGGCGTAGCGGGGGCGGGCCAGCGCAGCCAGCACCCAGGCGGGGCTGGTGCCAAAGGCGTTCTCGGCCCATACTTTCACGACCAGCAGGTCCGTGTCGCAGAAGAGCAGGCCAGCGGCCCGGCTGGCGGCCGCGTCCTCGGCCGCGAGCTGGCCGTGGGCAATGGCTTCGAGGTCGGCGAGGGTGTAGGCGGCCCCGTTTGCTTCGAGGTATTGGCGGGCGTACTCGGGCACCCAGGCGGTGCCGTAGTGGGCGGCCAGCTCGGCGGCCAGCGTGCTTTTGCCCGCCGATTCGGGGCCGGTGAGGGAGATGCGGCGCATGGCTTCTTAGGCAAGCTGCTGGCGCTGCATGTCGCGCCGCCACTCCCAGTAGCCGTAAGCGGCCAAGCCCAGGTAGAGCGCGTAGAGCAGGCTGGTGGGGTACAGGTGCTTGGCCCACAGGATGGGTACGTAAATGACATCGACCAGCAGCCAGAGCCACCAGTTTTCGAGGCGCTTGCGCATGAGCAGGAACTGCGCGGCGATGCTCGTGCCGGTAGTAAAGCTGTCCCAGAACGGAAAGGTGGAGTCGGTGTGGTGGCCCAGGTAGTAGCCCGAGGCCAGCGTGTAGGCCAGCACGAAGGTGGCGGTGAGCGCCCACTCGGCGGCCGTGACGTGCGTCACGGGCAGCTCACTATCGCCCCGGCCGCCGTAGCGCCAGGTGTACCAGCCGTAGGCGCTGAGCCCGATGAACACGCCCTGCAAGCCGCTGTCTGAGTACAGCCCCTGTCGGTAGTAGATGACGATGTAGAGCAGGCAGCTGATGATGGCCACCGGGAAGTTAAGCAGCGACTCGCGGGCGGCCAGCCACACGCAGGCAAAGCCCGTGAGCACGGCCGCCCACTCCAGGCGCGTAGTGGCCTGCACGGCGGCCAGGATGTCGGCCGAAAGGCTCGCAAGGGAAAACAGCAGCATACGCAAGGGCAGAAAAGCCGCGCAAGGTAGCCGGCCGGGGTACTTTTGCCCCATGCTGCCCGACCTCACCCCCGCCGCCCTGCACGCCCGCCTCGCCGCCGGCGAAGATATCCAGCTCATCGACGTGCGCGAGGAAATGGAGTTCGAGTACTGCCGCATCGCGGGCAGCGTACTCATTCCGCTGGGCGAAATCCCGCGCCGGACCGCCGAAATCCGCACCGAGGGGCCGGTGGTGCTCATCTGCCACCACGGCGTGCGCTCGGCCCAGGCCCTGGGCTACTTGCAGCACCGGCTGGGACGCGAAAACCTGCTTAACTTAAGGGGCGGCATCGACGCCTGGAGCCTGCAAGTAGACCCCAGCGTAGCGGTGTACTGAGGGGTGTTAGGAGTTATGAGTTGAAACGTATAAGCTGAGGATAAGCAGCGGGCGTTTTGACCAAACGGGGCCTACCCACTCCATAGCAACTCCTAATTTTTAACTCCTAACTTCCCCATGCCCTCCCCCACCCTAGCCAGCCGCCTGGCCCTGCGCGAACGCCCCGCCGGCCCCCCGCTGATGCATCAGGAGTGGGGCGACCTACTCTTCATGCACTGGCCCATCGCGCCCGAGCTTATCCAGGCCCAGCTACCCGGCCGGCTGCAAGTCGATATCCACGACGGTATGGCCTGGATAGGCGTGGTGCCCTTCCGCATGTGGGACGTGCGCAGCCGCGTGACCCCGCCCGTGCCCGGCGTCCGCGAGTTCCTGGAGCTGAACGTGCGCACCTACGTCCACCTCGACGGGGTGCCCGGCGTGTGGTTTTTCTCGCTTGATGCCAGCAACCCGCTGGCCGTGTGGGCGGCGCGCACCTTTTTTCACCTGCCCTACTTCCGGGCCCACCTCAAGCTGGAGCGGCCCGCGCCCGACCGCCTGCACTTCATCGGCCACCGCGTCCACAACGGCGCGCCCGAAGGTCACTTTGCCGCCACCTGGCTTCTGGGCGAGGCCCTGCCCCCCACCGAGCCGGGCTCGCTGGCCTTTTTTCTGACCGAGCGCTACGCCCTATACGCGGCCGGCGGCATGGGGCCGGGGCGCGGCGACAGGCTGTACCGGGGCCGCATTGCGCACCACCCCTGGCCCCTGCGCACCGCCGAGCTGCTGCACTACACCGGCGACCTGGTAGAAGGCCACGGCCTGCCCACCCCCGAAGGCGCGCCCGTGCTGCACGCCGGCGGCCCGCTGAGCGTGGATTTGTGGCGCTTGCAGCGGGTGTAATTTTGGCGGGTGTCCGCTGCCTTCCGCCTTCCGCCCCTGCCCGATTTACCCGTAGTAGCCGCCCTGCCCGAGCTCCTGGCGGCGCTCGAAACCAATGCCCGCGCCGTGCTGGAAGCCCCGCCCGGCGCGGGTAAAACCACTGTGGTGCCGCTGGCCCTGCTGGCCGCCGCGTGGCGCCCGGCCCACCAGAAAATCCTGGTGCTGGAGCCGCGCCAGCTGGCCACCCGCGCCGCCGCCGCCCGCCTGGCCCAGCTGCTGGGCGAGCCCGTGGGCCGCACCGTGGGCTACCGCGTGCGCCTCGACAGCAAGGTGAGCGCCGCCACGCGCATCGAAGTCATCACCGAGGGCATCCTGACCCGGATGCTGCAAGACGACCCGGCGCTGGAAGAAGTGGCCTGCATCGTATTCGATGAGTTTCACGAGCGCAGCCTCAATGCCGACCAGGGGCTGGCCCTGGCCCTCGATGCGCAGGCCGTGCTGCGGCCCGAGCTGCGCATCCTGCTGATGTCGGCCACGCTGGAAGCCCAGCGGCTGGGCCAGTGGCTGCCCGCGCCGGTGGTGAGCAGCGCGGGCTTCCTGTTTCCAGTCGAAACCCACTACCTCGACCCGCGCCGGGCCGCCGCCCTGCCCAACAAGCCCGGCGAGCGGCTGGCCGAATTGGTCCCCAACCAGGTGCGCGAGGCCCTGGCCCGGCACGAAGGCGACGTGCTCGTGTTCCTGCCCGGCGTGGCCGACTTGCAGCGCGCCGACCGCAAGCTCGGCGACAGCCTGCCCGCCGATACCGACCTGCACCTGCTGCACGGCGAGCTGCCCCTCGAAGCTCAGGATGCCGCCCTGCGCCCCGCCCCGGCTGGCCGCCGCAAGGTTATCCTGGCCACCAGCATCGCCGAAACCAGCCTCACCATCGAGGGCGTGCGCGTGGTGGTGGACGGCGGCTTTGCGCGGGTGCCGCGCTTTGCGCCGCGCACGGGCTTCACCACCCTCGAAACCGTGCCCGTGGCCCGCGCCGCCGCCGACCAGCGCCGGGGCCGCGCCGGCCGCCTCGCCCCCGGCACCTGCTACCGCCTCTGGACCGAGGCCGAGCACCACAACCTACCCGCCCACCGCCCCCCCGAAATCCATACCGCCGACCTCAGCGGCCTCGTGCTGGAGCTGGCCCTGTGGGGCACCACCGACCCCACCAGCCTGCGCTGGCTGGATGTGCCCCCCGCCGCCGCCGTGGCCCAGGCCCGCGAGCTGCTGGGTCGGCTGGGGGCCCTCACAGCCGCTACACAACAACCCACCGCCCACGGCCGCCAGCTTGCCAAGCTGGGCTTGCCGCCGCGCCTGGGCCACGTCGTGGTGCGCGGCACCGAGCTGGGCCACGGCCCCGCCGCCGCCGCCCTCGCCGCCCTGCTGGCCGAGCGCGACCTGCTCCGCTGGGCCACCCCCGCCGACCCGCGCCCCCTACCACCCGACCTGCGCCTGCGCCTCGAAGCCCTGGCCAGCGGCCGCCCGCCGCTGGCCGGCCTAGCCCTGCACCACGCCACCCTCCAGCGCGTGCGCGACGTAGCCCGCCACCTGCAAAGCCGCCAGGGCAAGGCGAAAGACAGCGCCCCACTGCATTCCCTCGCCAGCGCCCCCGTGGGCCTGCTCACCGCCCTGGCCTACCCCGACCGCCTGGCCCAGCGCGAAGCCCCCGACCGCCTGCGCCTCGTGACCGGCCAGCGCGTGAGCCTGCGCACCGAGGACGTGGACCCGCAGGCCGAGTTTTTTGCCGTGGCCTACCTGGCGGGCACCGCCACCGCGCCCCGCGCCACCCTGGCCGCCCCCCTGGACCGCGAGGAATTGGAAGCGGCCTTTGGCGAGCAGATAACGACCACCGAGGAGGTGCGCTTCGACCCCGCCACCCAGCGCGTGACGGGCCGCCGCGTGCGCCGCCTGGGAGCCTTGCTGCTGGAAGAAAAAGTAATCGGCCAGCCCAGCGCCGCGTTGGTGGCGCAGGCCCTGCTGGCCTACTTGCAGGAGGCCGGGCTAGCCAAGCTCAACTGGACCGCCGGCGCCCGCCAGCTCCAGCAGCGGCTGGAGTTTGTGCGGCAGCACCTGGGCGAGGCCGCCGCTGAAGAATGGCCGGCTTTCGACGACGAGGCCCTGCTCACCGACCTGCCCGCCTGGCTGGGCCCGCACCTGGCCGGCCTCAAGAGCCTCGACCAGGTGCAGCGCCTCGACCTCACGGAGGTGCTGCTGGCGCGCTTGCCCGGCGGCTGGGCCCAGCGCCAGGAGCTCGACCGGCTAGCCCCCGCCGCCCTCGAAGTGCCCAGCGGCTCGCACATCACCCTCGACTACGCCGACCCCGCCGCACCCGTGCTGGCCGTGAAGCTGCAAGAGCTGTTCGGCCTCACCGAAACGCCCACCGTGGCCGGGGGCCGGGTGCCGCTGCTGCTGCACCTGCTGTCGCCGGGCGGACGCCCGGCGCAGGTCACCCGCGACCTGCGCAGCTTCTGGGAGAAGGGGTATTTCGAGGTGCGGAAGGACCTCAAAGGCCGCTACCCCCGCCACCCCTGGCCCGACGAGCCGATGAAACACATCCCGACCAAGCTCACTAAAAAACGCCTCGGAACGTCCTAGAATCTCCTGCCTAGTACATGGAGTTCATACGGTAGTACAAAAAAAGTTGGGTAAGCACAAAAGGAAGTGCCTTTGCAGGTCACTGTGCCCTTTTTTTCAGGAAAATAGCAGATACCCCAAATTACAAGCAGTTGATGGCACGGGGCCGAGCCCGCGCCAGCCGTGCGATTCTATACGCTAGCCCGGCAGCAACTCCCTGCACTAAACAATCGGCCGGCCTTAGCCGTCTTAGCCGCATCGCATTCCATTCCCATTTGATTTCCCATGACCAAGCATTGGTTTATTACCGGCGTGAGCACCGGCTTCGGCAAGCACCTCGCCGAGCTAGCCCTCGCCCAGGGCGACAAGGTTGCCGCCACCTTCCGCCAGCAGGCGCAGGCCGACGAATTCACCCAGAAAGCCGGCGCCAACGGCATCGGCCTGGTAGCTGACGTGGCCGATGAAGCCGCCGTGAAGAAAGCCGTGGCTGATGCCATCGCCAAGCTCGGCCACCTCGATGTAGTAGTCAATAACGCCGGCTACGGCTCGATGGGCCCCATCGAAGAAGTGCCCGAGGAAGAGGTGCAGCGGCAGTTCGACATCAACGTGTTCGGACCGCTACGGGTGTTGCGCGCCGTGCTGCCCCACCTGCGCGAGCGCCGGAGCGGCCACGTCCTCAACATCACCAGCATCGGCGGGCTGCGCACCTTCCCCGGCGTAGGCATCTACAACGCCTCCAAGTTTGCCCTCGAAGCCATTGGCGAAAGCCTGGAGCAGCAGGTGAAGCCGCTCGGCATCAAGGTGACCAACGTGGAGCCCAGCGGCTTCCGCACTGACTGGGCCGGTCGCTCAGCTACTTTCACCGAGCCCGCCATCGAAGACTACCGCCCTACCGCTGGCAAAAACATGGCCGATATTCAGGGCTACAGCGGCCAGCAGCCCGGCGACCCCGAGCGCGCCGCCCAGGCCATGTTCGACCTCGTGCGTATGGACAACCCGCCGCTGCACCTGCCGCTCGGCAAGGCTGCCGTGAAGGGCGCGCTCGACAAGTTTGCCACCATCGCCAAGGAAGTGGAGCAGTACGCCCACATTGGCAACGGGGCCGATTTCCCGAGCTAGGGAACTGGCCCAGCCCACTTACCCTCCGTAAGTACTAAAAAAGAACGTCATGCTGAGCTTGCCGCAGCATCTCGCCCGCACTATTGGGGTACTAATCCAACGGTGCGGGCAAGATGCTGCGGCAAGCTCAGCATGACGTTCTTTTTTGTTAAACGTGCTCTATCCTGCCCCTTATCTTCACCGCTATGCCAACCGCCACTCCGCCCGCCGCCAACGACTTTGAAGCCCAGAGCTGGCAGCACCTGCAAGACCTCCTTTTCCGCGAAACCTGGGATGCCCGGCTGGGGCGCTACCGCTCGCCGTTTGTGTACCGGGGCATGCGCAGCTTCGGCTACACGCTCAGCACCAGCTTGCAGCGCCTGGGCGGCAGCTACCCGCTGCTGGAGCACCACCTGCTGCGCAACTTCCGCAAGTACGCCCGCGACACCACCACGCCGCCCAGCGCCACCGTCTGGGACTGGCTGGCCCTAGCCCAGCACCACGGCCTGCCCACGCGCCTGCTCGACTGGACGTACTCGCCCTACGTGGCCCTGCACTTCGCCACCGATGACCTCAACGCCTACCACCAGGACGGCATCATCTGGGCCCTCAACTACGTGAAAGCCGCCGAGCACCTGCCGCCCATCCTGCGCGACGCGCTGGCCAGCGAAGGCTCCAACGTATTTACCACCGAGCTGCTGGCCCCCACGCTGCCCAACCTACCCACGCTGTCCAGCTTGCAGGCCGAGCCGTTCGTGCTCTTTTTGGAGCCGCCGTCGCTCGATGCGCGCATCGTGCACCAGTACGCCCTGTTCTCCCTCATGAGCACGCCCGAGGCCATGCTGCACACCTGGCTGGCTCAGCATCCGGAGCTTTATTTCCGCATCCGGCTGCCCGCTGGCCTCAAGTGGGAAGTGCGCGACAAATTGGACCAAGCCAATATCACCGAGCGCGTGCTAATGCCGGGCTTAAGCGGCCTAAGCAGCTGGCTACACCGCCACTACTCGGCCGCACAGGGCCGCCCAGCCACCGGCAACAGCGCTGAATTACCGGGCTGATTTTTGCATTCAGTCGGTTAAAGCCGCCATTCAGCGAGGATACTGGTCCACTGAGCGATTTTTATAGTGTAGCTACACCGACTCCGGCGTAATTTTGTATTGTAAATATTGCGAAAAGGTTATCGCGCCGTTAAGGCCAACCTTCCGCAGTAGGCGCAGGCTGCGGCACTTTGTTCCGCGCCGGCTCCACCAGCATTGCGCCGGCCCTGCCGGTCACAGTTTTGGTTTTCTTGTGGAAAAGGAACCTGTTGGAAAGGCTCGCCCCGCTTGGGACGAGTCTTTTTTTTGTCTAAAAAAACAGCGACGCGGCCGGTGGGCTACGTCGCTGTTCTGGTTATCGGGCTGGGCTAGCCTGCTACCTAATGGTGGTAGTGGCTGCCGGGGCCGCGGCCGTGGTGGCCCCGCGGCCCGCGCGGGCCATCATGGCCGCGGCGCCCATTATCGTGGTCGTGCACCACGCAAGAGCTAAGGGTGAGCGAACCGAGCAAGAAGAGCGGCAAAGCGCGCAGGAGCAAGTGCTTGAACATGATAGAAAATCGGTAAGGTGAAAAGAGCGGCAACTAATGCCTGCTTCCTCTTTACTAAACGACGACGTTTCATGCATCGTTAACACGTTAGTCGATGAAATCCGGGCGTTGCTGGATAAATGCGCCGTATATTTGTCTGGCAATAAGGTTTTCTGCTAAACCCCTGTTGCTATGGCCGACCACGCCGCCCCCAAAATCGCCTTCGAGGCCCTGACCTACGACGACGTCCTGCTGCTGCCCGCTTACTCGGAGGTTCTGCCCCGCGACTGCGACCCCGGCACCCAGCTCACCCCCAGCATCCGGCTGCACCTCCCGCTCATCTCGGCCGCCATGGATACCGTGACCGAAGCCGACATGGCCATTGCGCTGGCGCAGGCCGGCGGCCTCGGCATCATTCACAAGAACATGAGCATCGGCAAACAGGCCGAGCAAGTGCGCCGCGTGAAGCGCTCGGAGTCGGCCCTCATCCAGGACCCCTTCACGCTGCCGCCCACCGCCACCCTCACCGAGGCCCGCCAGCTGATGCGCAAGCACAACATCGGCGGCATCCCGGTGGTGGAGGCCGACCACCGCCTCGTGGGCATCCTCACCAGCCGCGACCTGCGCTTCGAGAAGGACTTTACGGCGCCCGTTACCACCGTGATGGTCCCCCTCGACCGCCTCGTGACCGCCCCCGCCGGCATCGACCAGGCCGCCGCCGAAGACATGCTGCAAGACCGCAAGGTGGACAAGCTGCCCCTCGTGGACGCCGACGGCCGCCTCACTGGCCTCATGACTTATAAGGACATTCGCAAGCGCCGCCGCTCGCCCCAGGCGAGCAAAGACGGCCTGGGCCGCCTGCGCGTGGGCGCCGCCGTGGGCGTCACCGCCGACCTGCTCCAGCGCGTAGCCGCCCTCGTAGAGGCCGGCGTCGATATCATCAGCATCGACACCGCCCACGGCCACAGCAAGGGCGTGCTCGACGCCGTGCGCATGCTAAAAAAGAACTACCCCAATGTGGACGTAATGGCCGGCAACGTAGCCACCGCCGCTGGCGCCCGCGCCCTGGCCGAGGCTGGTGCAGAGGTGGTGAAAGTGGGCGTGGGCCCCGGCTCCATCTGCACCACGCGCATCATCGCCGGCATTGGCGTGCCGCAGCTGTCGGCCGTGCTCGAAGCCGCCCGCGGCGTGGAAGGCACCGGCGCCACCATCGTGGCCGACGGTGGTATTAAGTTTTCCGGCGACCTCGTGAAGGCGCTGGCCGGCGGCGCGGCCGCCGTGATGGTCGGCTCGCTGCTGGCCGGCACCGAGGAAGCCCCCGGCGAACTCATCATCTACGAAGGCCGCAAGTACAAGAGCTACCGCGGCATGGGCTCGGTGGAAGCGATGGAAGACGGCTCGAAGGACCGCTACTTCCAGGATGCCGAGGACGATGTGAAGAAGCTCGTGCCGGAGGGCATCGTGGGCCGCGTGCCCTTCAAAGGCAGCGTGAGCGAGGTGCTGTACCAGCTGGCGGGCGGCCTGCGCGCCGGCATGGGCTACGTGGGTGCCGCCGACCTGGCCGCCCTGCAAGCCGCGCAGTTTGTGCGCATCACCGGGGCCGGCCTGCGCGAAAGCCACCCCCACGACGTGCAGATTACCCGCGAGGCTCCTAACTATTCGAGCCGCTAGCCAGTAGGCTAAGTAGAATTGATTGCCAGTGCAAAGCTCCACTAGTAGGTAGCTTCACACTGGCAATCAGTTGTTAATAGCCCCGCTTCATTTACCTGAAGCTACCTTGCGGGCTGGGTTGTAGTTTTGTGACTTGTCTTTGTTCGGCCGAGTGGTGAATGCTGCGCGTAGAGGGGCCGACTCGTTTTGTTTTTGCCTTTCTTTCTATGCCCAAAATTCGCCACGTGGCTTGGTTGTTGGCCTTGGCTACCGGGTGCTGGCTGGTGTTGCTCCTGGGCACGCTCAGCCAGGGCCGCTCTGTGCTGGGCCTGCCGCCCGATTGGCCCCGCTGGCTGCTGCTGCTAGCCCAGGGGGGGTTTGCGGCCAGCATTTTTCTGTACGCCCGCTTGCAGCCGGATGCCTTGAGTGGGCACGGATTTTTGCCTTTGCTGCGGCGCCTGTTTTGGCGCGGCCTCGTGCTCACGGCCTTACTGGCGGGCACGCAAGCCTTCGTAAAGCTGACCGCTGAACACACCTTGCCACTGCCCGGCGATGCTACGGCGGCAGCGGGCTATACCGTTAGCCTGGCGCTGTTTATTATCCTGCTAGCCCAAACGCTGTACGTATGGCGCTCCCTGGTCAACTTTCGGGGCAGCGACCGCCTGCAACGCGAGTGGACGGCCTTTGAGCTAATACTGGGGGCGGCGCTGCTGTTTCAGCTCTTCGTGTGGCACGTGCCCGACTACCTATTGGTGGCAGTTGTCGTCGGGCTGGGCTTGTTTGGGGTGTACCTGAGCGGACACCAGCGCTGGGTGGCCTACCTCAGCCAGGGGCAGAAGCTGCAAGCTATTATGCTGCAGCTCGGGGTGTTGGGCTGCTTGTCGGCTTTCCTCTACGTATTGCGCGGCGCCCAGAGCGACCCGGCGCTGCTGGCGCCGCCTACGCAGCAGGCGTTTCTGGTGCTTACTTCGTCGTTCGCGGTTTTTTACGCGGTGGCGGGCCTGCTGGTCACCCTCTTCAACCTGCCGGTAGCCGATGTGTACGAGCAGCGGCGGGCCGAAATTCTGAGCTTGCAGCAGCTAAGCCAGATTATCCAGCGCGGCCAAACAGCGCCCGAAATCTACCAAGCCCTATTTACTTCGGCCGTGCAAACCATTCGGGCCGATGCCGCTTGGCTCGATGCCCAACTGCAGCCCACCGAGCAGTTGGGCCCGCTGCCCGCCTCGCTCATCCACGAGCTGATACCCAGTGACCTGAGTGCTTTGCGCGAGCAACTGACGGACTTGCTGGCCCCCCAGCAGCGCGAGCTTATCGACAACGACTTGCTGCGCTCGCAGCGCCTCACCGGGCTCAGCCAGCCCTACGGCTCGGCGGCGGTGCTCCAGCTTCGCAGCAGCACCCACGACTACGGCCTGCTGGTGCTACTGAAGAAAGAGCAGTCGGGCTTCGACCCCGAAGACCTGAGCATCCTGCACACCTTTACCACCCAAACCGTTCTCAGCCTCGAAAACCTCCAGCTAGCTCAGGAAGCCCGCGCCAGCCAGCGCGCCCAGGACGAGTTGCGCATTGCCGCCCTGGTGCAGGAGCGCCTCATCCCGAAGCACCTGCCTACCGACAACTGGTTTGAAATCAGCACCTACGCGCAGGCGGCGAAGGAAGTAGGCGGCGATTTTTACGACTTTCTGCACCTGCCGGGCCAGCGGCTGGCCGTACTCATCGGCGACGTATCGGGCAAGGGCGTGACGGCGGCCTTCCACACCGCGCAGATGAAGGGCATCTTCCACGCCCTCATGCAGCCCAACCCGCTGGCCAAAAAGGACCGCGAGCGCTACCCCGACCCGCACCGCTTTATGGTGCTGGCCAACGAAGCGCTCACGCACTGTCTCGAGCGCTCGTCGTTCATCACAGCTTCCTTTTATCTCATTGATTATGAGGCGGGGGGCTTCAGCTTTGCGCGGGCCGGGCACTGCCACACGCTGTACTACCACTCTATCAAGGAAGAAGTTAGCTACTTCCGCAGCGAAGGACTGGGCTTGGGTATCCTGCGCGATGCCAGCTACGGCCGCCACGTCAAAAATCAATTCTGGGACTACAACCCCGGCGACGTGATGGTGATTTACACCGACGGCATCCCGGAGGCACGCAACGCCAACGGCGACGAGTACGGTGAGGACCGCCTGGCCAAGATGCTGGGCGAGTCGTTTTACCAGTCGGCCGAGGAAATTAACCGCCACATCCGGCTCGATGTGCAGGAATTTAGCAAGGGCCTGCCCCTGCACGACGACCAGACGCTGCTCGTCATCAAATTCAAGTCGGCCCAACCCCAAGGCTAGCCCCACCGTATGGGGCCTATTATGAAAGTAACCGCTCAACCCGCCGACACCACCCTCACGCTTGTTCTCGATGGCGAGCTGGACGCTTCCTCCGCCGTAGTCCTCGATACTGAGCTTAACAAACCGGAACTGCTCAAATACAAGAAGGTTTTGATAGACTGCCAGCGCCTTAGCTACATTTCCTCGGCTGGCCTGGGCGTATTCATCTCGCACTTGCAGCGCTTGCAGGATTCCAACGTGAAGCTGGTGTTCTTCAATATGCAGGAGAAAGTATTCAACGTATTTGAAATTCTTGGTCTCGACTCGCTCATGACCATCGTACCCACTGAGCAAGAAGCCCTCGCCGCTTAATTTAATCAGGAGTTATGAATCAGGAGTTATGAATTGACCTCGATAGCCAACTCATAACTCCTGATTCATAACTCCTGATTCCTCCGCCATGCAAGACCGTCTACGCATTAGTTGTTCGCGCGAAAACCTCCAGCAGGTGCGCGACTTCGTGCGCGGTTTTCTGGTGAGCGCGCAACGTAGCGACATGGTGGTGAACCAGGTAGTACTGGCAGTGGACGAGGTGGTAGCCAATTTTATCATTCACGCCAACGGCGAGGATGCCAGCCAGTTTTTGGACCTGCTGCTCGTGCTGGCTGACCAGCACCTCGACATCGAGATTGAGGACCACGGCAGCACGCTGTTCTTACCCGCTGGCAAGGTGGCCAACCCCGACCTGCGGGCCTACATCCAGCAGGGGCGCAAGGGTGGTATGGGCATGGCGCTGGTATCGCGTATCATGGACCAGGTGGAGTTTTTTGAGCGCAACTCGCACACCGTTTGCCACCTGACTAAAATCCTCAAGTAGCGGCTTTCTGGCCTGCTACCCTATCTTTCGCAACGGGCGGACGGCACTAGCAGCCGCCCGCCCGTTGTTTTTGGGGCCTTGCTGCTTGACTGGCTCGGCCAGCGCCCACTCACAGCTAGCCAGCCGCGAAGCCCAAGCCGAGGTTTTATTCGTAAAATTGCACCAGTATTGTGCCTGAAGCGTTGCGTTTTGCCTTTTAATGCGAACCAGGCCGATTCCTCTTTCTTTGTCTATGCACTCCCGCCTTCCGTTGGCCGGTGCGGCGGCCGCCACGCTGCTCCAGCTGGCCGCCTGCCAAACCAGCAAGCCTACCACTGCCACCACTACCCCCGCCGGCCAGGCGCTGGGCACGCCGGTAGCCGCCGGCCCCGCCATCGAAACCTTGGGTACCGTCCCGGTATCGGCCCGTGAGTTTGCCTACGTGTACAAGAAGAACAACGGTACGGCCCCCGACTACGGCACCCGCGCCAGCGTCACGGACTATCTCACGCTTTACACCAACTTCCGCCTCAAGGTGCTCGATGCTGAAAAGCACGGCCTCGATACCACGCAAGCCTTCCGGCGTGAGCTGGATGGCTACCGGCAGCAGCTGGCTCAGCCCTACCTCACCGAGAAGGGCGTGACCGACCAGCTCGTGCGCGAGGCCTACGACCGCATGAGCCAGGAGGTAAACGCCTCACACATCCTCGTACGCGTAGCCCCCGACGCTGCCCCGGCCGACACGCTGGCCGGATACCAGAAAATAATGGCCCTGCGCCAGCGCGTGACGGGCGGCGAGGACTTCGGCGCCGTGGCCCGCACCACCAGCGAAGACCCCTCGGCGGCCGAAAACGGCGGCAAGCTCGGCTACTTCACGGCCATGCAGATGGTGTACCCGTTTGAGACGGCCGCCTACCGCACGCCCGTGGGGCAGGTGAGCCAGCCCATCCGCACGCGCTTTGGCTATCACGTTATAAAGGTGAATGACCGGCGCGCCGCGCAGGGTGAAATCAAGGTAGCCCACCTCATGGTGCGCGTGACGCCCCAGGCCCCCAAGGCCGACTCAATAGCCGCCCACAAGAAAATCGATGAGCTCTATGCCCGTCTGCGCAAGGGCGAAAACTGGAACAAGCTCGTGGCCCAGTTTTCGGAAGACGCTGGCTCGGCGCCCAACGGCGGCGAGCTGCCGCCCTTCGGCACCGGCCGCATGATTCCCTCGTTTGAGGAAGTGGCCTTTAAGCTGCAGAAGCCCGGCGACATCGCCCCGCCCGTGCAGACGCCCTACGGCTGGCACGTCATCAAGCTGATTGAGAAGCAGCCGCTGCCCGCCTTTGCCACGATGGAGCCGACGCTGAAAAGCAAGGTCGCCAAAGACTCGCGCTCGGAGCTCAACCGCGCTGCCTTCCTCAAGCGTATTCGTCAGGAAGACCAGTTTGTGGAGATGCCGGCCGCCAAGGCGCTGGCTTTTGCCCAGGCCGACACGGCTTTGGTGAAAGGTCATTACAAATACGGCGGGCCAGCCACGATGCGCACTACCGGTACCAAAAACGGTGGTCCGAAAACGATGAAGGCTGGCGCCGATAAGCAGCCGCTGTTTACCATCAGCGGCAAGCCCTACACGGTGGCCGATTTCCTGACCTTCGCGCAGCAAAACCAGCGCCCGCGCCCCACCGCGCAGCCTGAGTTTGCCATGCAGCAGCTCTACGACCAGTACGTAGACCAGAGCCTGACCGACTTCGAAAAGGCCAGCCTGCCCACCAAGTATGAGGACTATCGCATGCTCGTGCAAGAGTACCGCGACGGCATTCTGCTCTTCCAATTGATGGATGAGAAAGTGTGGAGCAAAGCCATCGAAGACACTGCGGGCCTGAAGAAATTCTTTATGGCTAACCAGACCAACTACCAGTTTGGGCAGCGGGCGCGCGGCACGGTTATTTCGGCCGCCTCGCCGCAGTTGCTGGCCCGCGCTCAGCGTGAGCTAAAGACCGGCCGCTACCCCGTAGCCGCCAAAGCCGGCAGCGCGCTCGTGCACTTTAAGCCCGGTACCGCTACGCCCGCCAACAGCGGCGGCTCAGCCGTGCTCGCTAACATCGCCCAGCGCCTAGCCCAGGATACTGCGCTGAGTGTGACCGTAGCCGGCCATATCCGCAAGGGCGAGAGCGCGGCGCTGGCCCGCCAGCGCACCACGGCCACCATCGACTACCTAGCCAAAAATGGTAAAGTTGCCCGCCGCCGCCTGGCAGCTGCCCCCGCTGGCGCCGCCACCACGGCCACCGGCGACGCCCGCATCGCCTTCTTCAGCAACTCGCCCGCGGCCCTCGAAGCCAGCCTGAACCTGCAAAACCCGCTGGCCGTGCAAATCCAGCAGCGCAGCTTCCAGAAGGGCGACAACAAGGTGATGGACGACTATTTAACCCGCCCGGCCGGTACCTACACCGTGCAGCGCGATGGCCGCTACTACGCCGTAGTGGTGCAGCAAAGCCTGCCCGCCGGCCCCAAAGCCTTGGGTGACGCCCGCGGCCAAGCCACCAGCGACTACCAGAACTACCTCGAGAAACAATGGATTGAGCAATTGCGCCAGCAGTACCCGGTGAAGGTTCATGATAGCGAAGTCAACAAGCTCGTCACTAAATAATAACTATTGGAAAACCGGTTGACTAGCCCGATGCCAGCCACCCGCTTTTTTCCAACCCATCTTCGAAATTTCTTCTGGCCCATCAGCGTTACTGGCTGGCGGTGCTTTGCTAACCATTTCCAGCTAAAAAACATACCCGGCGGCAACCCTTGGGCCCGCTTCGTGCCTCTCTATTTTATGCAACGTATCGCCCGGCGCTTATCCGCCTTCTCTTTACTCGTTTTCGGGGGCCTGCTGGCGCTGCCGCACACCAGCCACGCGCAGCTTGGCATCAGCCGCCCGGTGGGCCAGCAGCTACTCGATGGTATCGCCGTAAAGGTTGATAACCAGATTATTCTGCGTTCTGAAATTGAGGGCATCGTATCGCAGGAGCAGGCCCGGGCCCAGGGCAAAGCCCTGCCGCCCGACCTGCGCTGCAAAATCGTGCAGAGCCTCGTACTCAACAAGCTCATGCTGGCCCGCGCCGAAGTCGACTCCGTAACGGTGACCGACGCCCAGGTAGCCGGCGAGCTCGACCGCCGCATGAACTACTTCGTGCAGCAGGTGGGCTCAGAAAAAAAGCTGGAAGAAATGTACAACAAGCCGTTGCGCGCGCTCAAGGAGGACCTGCGCGGCCAGGTACACGACCAGTTGGTGCAGCAAAAGATGCAGGAGCAGATTTCCGGTAAAGTCGCCGTGACTCCCCGCGAAGTAAAAGAGTATTTCGACAAGGTGCCCAAAGACAGCATCCCGTATTTCTCCACGGAGGTGGAAGTGGGGCAGATTGTGATTCCGGCGCAGGTGAACGATGCCGCTAAGCAGGCGGCCATCGCCCAGCTCAACGACATTCGGGGCCGCGTGCTGGCTGGCGAGAGCTTCGAAACCCTGGCCAAGCAGTATTCGCAAGACCCCGGTTCGGGCGCTAACGGCGGCTACCTCGGCTTTTTCAAGAAGGGTGAGCTGGTGCCGGAATATGAGGCTGCCTCGCGCAAGCTGGAGCCCGGCCAGATGTCGCCGGTGGTGGAGTCGCAGTTCGGCTTTCACTTGATTCAATTCATTGAGCGCAAGGGCGATTCTTATTCCACGCGCCACATCCTGCTGAAGCCTGCCACCGGCACGGCCGATGCCAGCGTGGCCTCGACCAAGCTCACGCGCATCCGCAAACAGATTCTGAGCGACAGTATTTCGTTCTCGAAAGCTGCCAAGGATTTCAGCACCGATAAGGGCACCAACAGCAACGGCGGCCTGCTCGCCAACCGCCAGGATGGCGGCACCCGCATGCCCCTCGACAAGCTCGACCCGGCCATCTTCTTCATCATCGACACGATGAAGGTGGGCCACATCACCCCGCCCCTGCCCTACCGCACCGACGATGGCAAGGATGCCATGCGTATCCTCTACCTCAAGAGCAACACCCCGCCCCACCAGGCCAACCTGCTCGAAGACTACCAGAAAATATCGCAAGCTGCCCTTTCGCAGAAAAAAAGCAAGGCGCTTGATGATTGGTACGAGAAAAACCGCAGCACCGTCTACCTGGAGGTAGCCCCCGAATACTCGGAGTGCAAAGTACTGACTGCCAGCACTGAATAACTGCGCAGGCTATTGATAAAGAAAAGAACGTCATGCTGCGCTTGCCGAAGCATCTCGCTCGCGCCGCTAGGGTAAGTAGTCCTAACGATGCGAGCGAGATGCTTCGGCAAGCGCAGCATGACGTTCTTTTGTGGTAGTTGTTCGTTACTCTATTTAGCTCATGGCGCAATTTCAAAACGATAAAGAAGCGGCCGACTCGCTCAAGCTGGCTTATCAGCAGCTGCGGCAGGAAATCGGCAAGGTCATCGTGGGGCAGGAGGAAGTGGTGCGGCTCGTGCTCACGGCCGTGTTTGCCCAGGGGCACTGCCTGCTCGTGGGCGTGCCCGGGCTGGCCAAGACGCTGCTCATCCAAACCATTGCCGACTCGCTCGACCTCTCGTTCAACCGCATCCAGTTTACGCCCGACCTGATGCCCAGCGACATCGTGGGCTCGGAGACGCTGACCCAGCAGCGCGAGTTTCAATTTGTAAAAGGGCCGATTTTTGCCAATATCATCCTGGCCGACGAAATCAACCGGACGCCGCCCAAAACCCAGGCCGCCCTGCTCGAAAGCATGCAGGAATACGCCGTGACCGTGGCTGGCCAGCGCTACCCGCTCACGCGCCCGTTTTTCGTGCTCGCCACCCAAAACCCTATCGAGCAGGAAGGCACCTACCCACTGCCCGAGGCCCAGCTCGACCGCTTTATGTTCAACATCCAGCTGGGCTACCCCAGCTACGAGGAAGAGCTGAACATCGTCAAAAGCACAACCTCCGACCGCAAGCCGGTGGTGAGCAAGGTGCTGCAATCGGCCGATATTCAGGCCTACCAGGCCCTCGTGCGCCGCGTGCCGGTGGCCGACAACGTGGTGGAGTACGCCGTGGGCCTCGTGCACAAAACGCGCCCCAACACTGCCCGCACCGCCCCGCGCGCCCAGCAACTGCTGGAGTGGGGCGCCGGCCCCCGCGCCAGCCAGTACCTCATCGTAGCCGCCAAGTGCAACGCCCTGCTCACCGGCAAGTATTCGCCCGATATTGAGGACGTGCGCGCCGTAGCTTTGCCCATCCTGCGCCACCGTATTGTGCGCAACTTCAAGGCCGAAGCCGAAGGCATGACGGTGGAGCAGATTATTAAAGAACTTCTCTGAGTTATGAATTATGAGTTAGAAGTTATGAGTTAGCTACATGGCCCGCTCTTATCTCCAAACTCATAACTCATAACTTCTAACTCATAACTCGACCAAGTTGGAAGCCCAAGCCTACTACCAGCAATTTGAGCGCAACGTGCGCATTATTCTCGACGCCCTGGCCGCTGGCCTCGACCTGCGCACCACGGCCCTCGAAACCAGCCTGCCCATTGAGGTGTACGTGCTGTGCGAGGTGCTGAACCAGGGTGCCGGCGAGCACTTCACCCTCACCGCTACCGGCGTAGCCCGGCTGGCCGAGTTTCAGCAGCAATTTATGAAGCATGAAGACCAGACGCTGGCCGCCATGCAGCGTGTGCTGGCCGATAAAACCTCCATCATGCGCACGCCCGAAGGCCGCGTATTTACCAAGGAGATGCTCATCCGCCGCCTGGAGTTTTTCAACGAAGCCGCCCGGCAGGTCAACGTCATGCGCACGCAGCAGGCGCTGGGCAGCCCCCGTCAGTACGCTGTTTAAGCACCAGGGTAAGTGAAGCTTTCAGCTTGGCTTACTTCTCCATAGCTATACTAGAAAAGGCTCTCCGACCAGGGAGCCTTTTCTAATGCCTGGCGCTGGGAAGCCAGCCGCTAGAAAGGCATTCGCCAATTCAAGTAGCGGCAGCTTCGGCACAGTGGTAATTTTGCCTCACAATGGGTGCCTCATTGGTACCTAAGAGCAGGTCTGCCACGCTCCCGGTATCCGGCAAGGTTGTTGTCAGGCCGGCCGCTGCTACGCTTTCTTTCCCTTTTCCAGTGCTCGAAACTACCCGCCTCCTGCTTCGCCCCTACGAGCCAGCCGATACCGAGGCTTTTTATTCGCTCCTGCACCGGAGCCGCGAGCGCCTGCGCTACTCTTTCCCCGACCGCCTGCGGGCCGTGCCTACCCTCGCCGCCGCCCCCGCCCAGCTCGCTGCCTTTGCCGACGACTGGCGCACTGGCCGCTTCTACGTGCTGGGCATCTGGCTGCACGAAACGGGCGCCTACATCGGCGATATCTGCCTGATGCCCCAGCGCGGTAGCCAGGCCGAAATCGGCTACTACCTCGCCGCCGAGGCCGAGGGCCACGGCTACGCCCGCGAGGCGCTGGCCGCCGTGTGCCAATTTGGCTTTGCCCCGCCGGTGCGGGCCGAGCGGCTACTCATTCGCTGCTTTGCCGACAACCCGCGCGCTCAGGCGGTAGCGCGGGCGCTGGGCTTCCTGCCTCAAGAGCCGCCCGCCACCGAGCTACCTGCATGGCTCCGCCTCAGCTTTTGGGACAGCCAGCCGCCGCAACCGCCCATTCTGCACTTCGTGCGCACGGTAGCGGCCGGCGATTATTAAGAAAAAAAGCTATCCGCTTTTGGAAGGAACAGTCAAAAGAGCACGTCATGCTTCGGCAGGCTCAGCATGACGTGCTCTTTTGCTTTTTAAATTTATTGCCCCACGCGGACGCGCCGGCCGATATTGCCCAGCAGCCATTCCTGCCGGAAATTGAGGTAGAAGCCGAACGAGAAATCCAGCAGTTGCCGGTTGAAGTCGTACACCGGCTCGACGCGCACGGTGAGCGCCGCCGCGTCGGAGATGCGGAAGTCGCGCAGCAGGCGCACGAGCAGCAGCTGACGCTCGGCGTCGGTGTAGCCCGGCGTGCCGTAGCGCGAGGCCACCGACTGGTAATAATTACCCCCCAGCGGCGCGTAAAACTTGTTGCCCTGCCAGTAGCTCAGCATCACGTCCAGGTAGCGGGTTTCCACGGTGCCGTTGAGGTAGAGGCCGTTGCCCTGGGTGAAGGGCAGCCGCTCGAAGCCCGAGCGGTCGGTGTAGAGCAGGCCATAGGCGTTGAGGCGCACGGCCTGCACCACGCGGCCATTGAGCGGCAGCCGCGCCACCACGCCGCTGGCGTAGTTAAACAGCGTTTGGATGGGCGCGTGCAGCGTGTCAATCTGCCCGCCGAAGTGCCGGGCCGTGAATTGAAACGGAATCGAGAGGCTGATGCGGCTGTCGTCGCCCGTCACGCGGAAGCTGCTGCTGAGGCCACCCGCAATCTGCTCCTGGTAGTTGCTACCCGGGTACTCCTGCTTGAGCCAGTCAACCCACGCATCCAAAAAGACGCGCTTGGTGTTGAGCCGGTACTGAACGCCTTCCTCCAACGGCTTTAGTATCACGCGCTCAAAGTCGAGCAGCGGCTCGATGTAGCCGTGGCTGAGATTGGCCTTGATGTTGCCGAAAATAAACTGGCTGCTGCCGTGCGTCCAGGTAGCCCGGTAGGTGGGCCGCACCTGTTGCAGCGTGGGATTGCCAAAGTCTTTCCACAGGAAAACGCCCGCCTCCAGCCGCAGCTCTTTGGTTGGATAATAGACTAGCTGCGGGTTTAGCTGCGTGCCAGTTAGCGTGTAGCCCGCGACAATATCGTTGAAATATTCGTTGTCCTTGAAGAAGGTGAAGGCATTGAGAGATAGGCGCAGGTCGCCCGCACCAAGTAGTGTAGCTGCGCGAAGAATATCAACCGTTGTCGAATCCACTTCTTCACCCTGCTCATTTAGCAGGCGGTCTAGCTCAATACGGGAGCTTGACCTACCCGGCGTGGGCGACGTAAACGCCCGGTTATCCAACTGTGCCTGGGCCGGGCCAGCCATAACCAGCACTGCCCCAAGGCTAACTAAAATTTTTAGAAATTTCCCCATAAATTTGTGCGCTTGCCGGCACAAAACCGGGGTGCGTTGCGTTACAAATGGCCGCCACAAAACAGAACGGTAGTCGGGCTAGCCCGCTGCTGCGCTGCGTTGGAGCGGTAAACCAAAATACCGTAGATTTACAACTCTTTAGTTTTCCCCCTCCCCTTCATGGCCTTAGCAACCAAAAAAGCCGAAAAACCAGAAATGGTAGAAAAAGCTGACAAAACCGGTCCTTCCAGCCCCGCCGCCGAGAAAGCAAAAGCCCTCGCGCTGACGATGGAAAAGCTCGACAAAGCCTTTGGCAAAGGTACCGTCATGAAGCTGTCGGACCAGAAGGTGAACGATATTCCGGCTATCAGCACGGGTTCGCTTTCGCTAGACATTGCCCTCGGCATCGGCGGCCTGCCACGCGGCCGCGTTATTGAGATTTACGGCCCCGAATCGAGCGGTAAGACGACCCTCACGATGCACGCCATCGCCGAGGCCCAAAAAGCCGGCGGCACCGCCGCTTTCATCGACGCCGAGCACGCCTTCGACCCTACCTACGCCAAGAAACTGGGCATCGACGTGGATAACCTCCTCATCGCGCAGCCCGACAACGGCGAGCAAGCCCTCGAAATCGCCGACCAGCTTATCAGCTCGGGCGCTATCGACATCATCGTAATTGACTCCGTGGCTGCCCTCGTGCCAAAAGGCGAACTCGAAGGCGACATGGGCGACTCGAAAGTGGGCCTGCACGCCCGCCTCATGAGCCAGGCCCTGCGTAAGCTCACCGGCACCATTAACAAGACCAACTGCCTCTGCATCTTCATCAACCAGCTGCGCGAGAAAATCGGCGTGATGTTCGGCTCGCCCGAAACCACGACCGGCGGCAACGCCCTGAAGTTCTACGCTTCGGTGCGCCTCGACATCCGCCGCATCGGCCAGATTAAGGAGGACAAAGACAACGTAACCGGCAACCGCACCAAGGTGAAGGTGGTGAAAAACAAAGTCGCGCCGCCCTTCAAGGTGGTCGAGTTTGACATCATCTACGGCCAGGGTATTTCCAAAGTCGGTGAGATTGTGGACCTTGGCGTCGATATGGGCATCATCGGCAAGTCGGGCTCGTGGTTCAGCTACGACGGCAACAAAATCGGCCAGGGCCGCGAAGCCGTGAAAACCCTGCTGCTCGACAACCCTGAGCTAGCCGATACCATCGAAGCCAAAATCCGCACTATGGCCAAGGGCGATGAGGACATCATCCCCGTGGACATGAGCGGCCCCGAGGACGGCGACGACACGCTGTAAGCGCCCCCTCGCGAATTGCACTTTTAAAGCCTCACTGCCCGCCGGCAGTGAGGCTTTTTTTATAACTTAGGCCTGCCCGAAGCCGCTGGTCCAGCGCCTACTTTTGTCGGCTGGCACTCTGTTTGTAAATCCGCTTCCGACTCCTCCCTCGTTTTTGCATGATGCGCCGCTGGCTCCTTGTTCCGCTCCTCCTGCTTTGCGCCGCCTGGTCGCAGCCCGATACGGCCGAGCCGGTGCGCTTTTGGCCCAACGCCAGCTTTCGGGCCGGCGAAACCATCCGCTACAAGGTGCACTACGGCGTCATCAACGCCGCCGAGGCCACCGTCGAAACCGCCAGCAACCTGGAGCGCGTAGCCAACCGCCCTTGCTACAAGGCCACCGTAAGCGGCCACACCACCGGCTCGTTCGACTTCTTTTTGCACGTCAAAGACCAGTGGCGCTCCTACATCGACACGGCCAGCATCCTGCCGCTGCGCTCGTCGCGCGAGATTGAGGAAAGCAAATACCGCAAAAAGGAAGTTGTGGATTTTGACCAGGCGCACGACGTCGTCAACGTTCTCCAGACCCACACCAAGGAGCCCATCCGCTACACCTTCAAGGTGCCCAACAACGTGCAGGAGCTCGTAAGCGGCTTCTACTACCTGCGCACCCTCAACTACGACCACATGAAGGTGGGCGAGGTTATTCACATGGGCGGCTTTTTCGACGAATCGACTTTCAACCTGGACGTTACCTTCCGGGGCCGCGAGGTTATCGAAACCAAAGCCGGCACCATCCGCGTGCTCAAGCTCGTACCTAAAATGCCGACCAACCGCATTTTCCGGGGCGAGGAAGCCATCAAAGTTTACCTCTCCGACGACCGCAACAAGATTCCGGTGCTCTTCCAGGCCGAGCTGTTCGTGGGTGCCGTGAAAGTGGACATGTACAAGTACGAAGGCCTCAAGTACCGCCTCAACTTGGCCAAATAAGCCCGCGCCTGCTTAGCGCAAAACCGGCTAGCTTGAAATAAAAGCACCATCTACGCCACGATGCTGCCCTTACTTTACCTTTTCGCTACGTAGCCCGGCTCCGCGTCACACAAACGTAACACGAGAGCTAGGCCAGCGCAGGTAATTTTGCACCGCGAAAATTCTTACCCCTTTCGCCCTCCCGCCGTGGCAACCCCCACCAACCAACGGTCAGCACCCGCGAAGTCTGCTGCCTATAAGATTCTGGTTGTTGACGACGACCCCGACATCGTAGAGCTGCTGGAATTCAACCTCAAAAAAGAAGGCTACCTCACCGCCTCGGCCGGCGACGGCCGCCAGGCCCTGGCCGTGGCCCAGGAATTCGGCCCCGACATCATCCTGCTCGACGTGATGATGCCCCACCTCGACGGCATCGCCACCTGCCGCATGCTGCGCGAGCAGCCCAAGTTCAAAGACACCTATATCCTGTTCCTCACCGCCCGCGCCGAGGAGTTTTCGGAAGTAGCCGCTTTCGAAGCCGGCGCCGACGACTTCCTGGCTAAGCCCATCAAGCCCCGCGCCCTACTGAGCCGGCTGGCCGCCATTGTGCGCCGCGACCAGGACCCGCACGCCGGCGTGGAGGCCATCGACATCAACGGCCTGCGCATCGACCGCACTGCCTTCGCCGTGTACCAGGAGGGCCGCAAAATCACGCTTCCCAAGAAGGAATTTGAGTTGCTGGCCTTCCTGGCCGCCGCGCCGCACAAGGTATTCAGCCGCGACGAGTTGCTGCAAAACATCTGGGGCAACGACGTATTCGTGCTGGCCCGCACCGTGGATGTGCACGTGCGCAAAGTGCGCGAAAAAGTGGGCGACCACCACATCCAAACCATTAAGGGTGTGGGCTATAAGTTTAACGCCGACTAGCCAATTGGCTTATCAGTCAGCTCGTCATGCTGAGCTTGCCGAAGCATCTCGCTCACCTCGTTAGGTAGTAACCCTAGCGGCGCGAGCGAGATGCTTCGGCAAGCTCAGCATGACGTTCTTTTTTCTGCCATTGCCCCTTCCTGCGTGTCATGCTGAGCTTGCGAAGCATGACACGCAGGAAGGGGCAACGACCAAATGATTTTTTACACAACTATCCCACAAGCATGAATTTATCTTCCCGAACCATCGCCGTTCTCATTGCGCTGCTGGTGGCGGGAGTGCTCACGACTGCCACCTACCTGGCCCCCAGGCTCCCCACCAACCAAGCCTTTTTGGCGGCCGGAGCTACGGTAGCCGCCTGCTTTTTGCTCGTCTACCTTTCGTTTGAAGCACTCATTTTCAGAGAAATTAACGGCATCTATTCGCGCTTAGAGCACATCAAGCGCAAGGAGTTTAAGCGCCTGAGCAATAAGTTCTTGTTTCGCCCCGAGCCGCTCCGGCGCATCGGCGACGAAATTGTGGAAATGGCCGAGCGCCGCCAGCAGGAGCTCGATGAGCTCAAGCGCCTGCAAGCCCTGCGCCGCGAGTTTCTGGCCGACGTTTCGCACGAACTGAAAACACCCTTGTTCGCGGCCCAGGGCTTCGTACACACCATTCTGGACGAGGAGGAAGACAACGAGGAGGGTATGGAGCCCGCCACGCGCCGCAAGTTTTTGCAGCGCGCCGCCGCCAGCCTCGACGCGCTCGATACGCTGGTGCAGGACCTGGTTACGATTTCGCAACTCGAAAAAGGCGTTATCCGCATGCGCCGCCAGCGCTTCGACCTCGTGGCCTTGGTACAGGAGATATTTGAGTTGCTGGAGCAGCAGGCCGAGCGGCGCGGTACTACGCTGGAGCTGTTTCCGCCGCACCTGGCCGAGCAGGAAATCGAGGTAATTGCCGACCGCAACCGCATTCGCCAGGTGCTTATTAACCTGATTGACAATGCTATTAAATACGGCAAGGAGTACAAAGGCCACGTATCGGTAGCCCTCACGCCGGGCCGCCACGGCGTGCGTATTGCCGTGCGCGACAACGGGGCCGGCATTGCCCCCGAGCACCAGGCGCGCGTCTTCGAGCGCTTCTATCGGATTGATAAAAGCCGCTCGCGCTCGGCCGGCGGCACCGGGCTAGGGTTGGCCATCAGCAAGCATATTGTAGAGGCGCACAAGTCTACCATTCACATTAAGAGCGTGCTACAGGAAGGCACCACGATGGAGTTTAAGCTGCCCCGGCCCAAGGAGACGAAAGGTCACAACGTACTTGGGCAGTAGCGCCCAAAGCCACAACCTCGCTTCTCCTCATCACCCCGCCCGTACCTTTGTGCTTCGCATGAAGCCACCCAAGTTCAAAGACCTCATCCTGTTTGAGAACGACGATTATATCGTCGTCAACAAACCCCCGTTTCTCTCCACGCTCGACGAGCGCATTGGCGTAGCGGCCAGCCTGCTGCGGCTGGCCCGCGAGTACGCCGACGATGCCCAGGTGGGCCACCGCCTCGACCGCGACACCAGCGGCGCGCTCGTGCTGGCTAAAAACCCGGAGGCCTACCGCCACATCTCGATGCAGTTTGAGAACCGCGAGGTGAATAAAATCTACCACGCCGTAACCTGGGGCGCCCCGCCGCTCGAACAGTTTGTGGTAGAGCGCAATATCGAAACCACCAAGAGCGGCAAGGCCCGGCTGGCCTTCAAGGGCAAGCCCGCCGAAACGCGCTTCACTACCCTCGACACCTACGCCCGCCATGCCCTCGTGCAGTGCGAGCCCGTGACCGGCCGCATGCACCAGATTCGCCTGCACCTGGCTTATGTGCAGACGCCCATCGTGGGCGACCACCTCTACGGCGGCGAAGATTTTTACCTCTCTTCGCTCAAGAAGAAATTCAACCTGAAAGACGGCGAAACCGAGCAGCCCTTCATTAAGCGCTTTGCCCTGCACGCCAAGGAGCTGGGCTTTACGGGCCTCGATGGGGAGGCTATCCGCATTGAAGCGCCCTACCCCAAGGACTTCCGGGTACTGGTAGAAACGCTGCAACAGTACCGCTAAGAATCCGGCAACGAGTGCTTGCGTTAGTTTAGCTTCTCGAAAACGATTAGCTGGCATATTCCGCTGCCTTCGTCATCAGCTTGGCGCAGGGTGCGGCCTGCCCAGCGCTGCCGAAAATGCGGGTTCTTTTGCAGGCTGTCAAGCGGCAAGCCGCCTTCAACCGTACTAAACCACTCATCCCAGAAGACGAAGGTGCCGGGCGGCAATTTATTTAGCTGAAGCCGGCCGGCCGCTGCCGCTAAGGGCCGGGCTTTGTAGTCGAAAATATCGAGGTCCAAGGCTTTGGCCACGGCTGGTTGCTCCAGCACCACCGGCTGGTGCGCCCGGCCCGGCAACTGCCGATACCAACTCACGGCCTGCGCGGTCAGCGCGAGGTCACCCGGCTGGCCGAAATCGCGTACCCAGCGCATTTCCATGTGCAGCCCCGTAAAGAGGAAGGCGAAGGAGAACCCAGCCACTCCCACCGCTATCCGCTGCTGCACCAGAGCGGTGCGGCCTAGCAGTAGCAGGCAGCTAAGCCCCCGCAGGGCCATTATGGCCAGCAGGGGCGTCAGGGAGGCCAACACCCGCGTCAACCCCGCTGAACCAAACAAGCCGAAGACCCAGAACAGGGTGTGCGCCAGCACAAATACCCCAACCACGGCATACACCAGCAACTCAACCGGAAACAATGGATTGCGCCAGCTAGCCCGGCGGGCGGCTCGCCAGGCTAGCTGCACGCCGCTTAGCGCTACGAGCACCGTGCTGACCCAGCCCAGCAGGTACAGCAGCCCCACAAGGTAGGTTTTCCAACTCCCGTGGCCGTATTGCGAAATTGTGGGGTACGCATTGCGCCCAAATACCCAGCCCGGCTCACCCAGCACCACCGCCCCCACGGCACTATAGGTTACGTATCCTAGCAGCAGCAAGGGTAAGGCCCGCCACTGGCGCTGCCAGCCCAGGCACACTACCCATAGGCCCAAAAACATAAAGCCTTCGGAGCGCACAAAAGGCAGCCAGGACACCAGCGCCGCCGACCACCCCGCCCGCCCCGATACCAGCAGCGCGATGCCCGCAATGAGCATGAACCCGAATAAAGGCTCGGTCAGGCCCGAAAACTGGATACGAAAGTAATCCGGAGCCGTGTAGCACAGCACAATAGCCAGCGCCGCGTACGGAATTTTTAGCCGCTCGGCTACCCAGTAGCTCAGCCAGGCTGAGGCAGCCACCAAGCTACACTGCCACAGCATCACGGCCCGGTAACCAAGCTGCGCGGGACCTACCAGCAGCAGCGTAAAAAACGGCTTAGCCCAGGAGTGTAGCAAATTGAGCGGGTGCTCGGGGGCGAAGCGCGCAAAAAGATAGTGCTGGATGCTATCGCCGGAATCGTAGGGGTTTTGGGTGATAAACACAAAGCTGACCGACACCAGCACCCCCAGCGCCAGCAGCACCCGGGCCAAGTAAGAAGTATCGTGCGGGTTGCGCAAGCTGCTACGTAGCGTCATCCTAAAGAGTAGAGTAGCCCCGCAAGGCTATAAAGTGAGGCGGCCTAAAAACTCGTCAAATATACCGGCTGGCTTAGCGGGCACTAGCGTAAACCGCTTTTCGTGCTGCTGATAGGCGCACCTGTTTACGTTGGGCTGCAACGCTAATTATGGTACGTGCTTGGTATTGTGGCCGAAAACCCGTACCTTTGTGACCGTTTTTCCCCATCCCTGAACGGGTTGGGGTTTATTGTCAATTGTTTAGCCGGTAATTTTTACCAAATCCGCATGGACCACCTGAGCTTCAAGACGACCCACGTCAACAAGGCCAACGCCCAGAAAGCCTGGGTTATCATCGACGCCAGCG
>Ga0265797_10000283_pt1 | contig 95412 bp, 88 predicted proteins | sample P2T30metagenome_FD_192433 | JGI IMG/M metagenome (GOLD analysis project Ga0265797, IMG submission 192433) | Plant litter microbial communities from East Loma Ridge, Irvine, California - P2 T30 | ecosystem: Environmental > Terrestrial > Plant litter > Unclassified | place: USA: California... | reverse complement strand
CGCGGACTTCCGAATGCGGCAAGCCGGTAGCCGATGCTCGCAACACTTCTCCCACCTCCGAGGCCAGAGGCGCGTACCTCTCATTGTCGAGAAACCCCGCAGCACGCGCATCACTCTTTGCGGTAGACCGCCATCCGTATGAGGTGGAGAGCCAAGGTCTAAGTATATCTCATATCATTCATGTCTTGGTGCTCATCCGCCTGCTTTTCAGTTCAACTACTTTCCTTCTAGCCACATCTCGACTCTCAAGAAAGGACTTGTTACTATACTGCCAACAACACTCTCAGCGAAACCGTTCTTTCAATCGCCCGTGATTTTGAGAAACCGCCATGGCAACCGAGACCCAGACAAGAGCTCCACCGGCAAAGGAGACTTTCCACTTCATCAACAACCCAGCCGACGCGATCAACGACGCTCTCACCGGCCTCACACACCTCAAACCAGACCTGTCCTACAATCAAGAATTCAAGACTATTTACCGCAATGACCTGTCCACTTTTGCCAAAGACCATGTCACAACCATTGGCTTTGCTGGCGGCGGCCACGAGCCCATGTTCGGCGGGTTCGTCGGCCTCAACTACCTGAGTGCCTACGTATCGGGGAATGTGTTTGCCAGCCCGACGGCGGCCCAGATTTTCAATGCAATCAAAATGTGCCAGCCGGAGGGAGGCGAGAAGAGCAAAGGCACGTTGATCGTCTGCGGCAATTACACGGGTGACATCCTGAACGCTGGTTTGGCTATCACTAGGGCTCAGGCGGCAGGCTACAAAGTGCACTTCACGCCTGTTGGTGACGACGTTGCCGTGGGCAGGAAGAAGGGTGGTAAGGTTGGTAGGAGAGGGCTGAGTGGGCATTTGGTTGCTCTCAAGAGCGCCTGTGCGTTGGCGGCACAGGGCGAGAGTTTGGAGAGGGTCACTGAGGTCATGGAATATGTTTGTGCGAATGTCGGGACGATTGGCGTTGCTTTCGATCGGTAAGTCTCGATTTGGGAGGATTGGATGTTGAGTGTAGTAAAGCTGACCTGCCGTGACAGCGTTGCTTTGCCAAATGCTACCCTGACAGACCTTCAAGTCCTTCCGCCAGCCACGATCGAGCTCGGCATGGGCGCACACGGAGAGCCAGGTCTCCGACAGATTTCACCGATCCCAACGCCCGAAGCTCTTACATCACAGATGCTGGATCTCCTGCTCGATGTCTCCGACGCCGATCGAGCTTTCGTTCCCTTCTCAAAGTCTAGCAACCCTTCGACTGACAATGAGGTCGTGCTTTTGCTCAACTCACTGGGCAGCACGTCAGACGAAGTCCTCGCACGTTTTGCCGAACTTGCGACAGCAGAGCTGAAGAAGCGCGGCTTCACTGTGAAGCGAGTCACTCTCGGTCCCCTGGTGACAAGTTTGAAGATGAGCGGCGTCGGCATCACAATCTGGCGTCTGCCGCCCACCAGCGGAGAAGCAATGGAGAGAGAGCAAGCCTTGAAGCTCTGGGACACGCCTGTGGACGTGGTTGCATGGCGGCAGTAGCTTGATGAGTGCGTCTCTCAGGGGACACATATTTGGGCTAGACTTCTGCCAGCGCCGCTCAAATTCATCCCAGTCTATATGTTCCGCGAGAGAGAGCCAACGCATTAATTTACATGAACATCTTTCTTTCATTCTCAAATCACCTTTCAATTCCACTCACTACTCAACCCTAAACACCTCCTCCAAAGGCTTCCACCAGCCCGCCGGATCCATCGACCCAGTGCTCCCATTCACCAGCGTCTCTTGCATGCCGTCGGTCATCTGCCACCAACGCTGAACTTCCGGATTGGCGCGCATGTTGGCCATATCGGCCTCAAAGTCGATTCCCGTATATTTCATCGTGGCATACAACGTCATGGTGTCCTCGTCCAAGAAGATGGAGTAGTCGACGATGTTGCAGTCTTTGATCTGCTGCAGAACGGCGGGCCAGACGGCTGCGTGGCATGCTTTGTATTCGGAGAGGCTGGAGCGCTTGAGTTTGACGATTTGGGCGAGACGGAGGGGTTGGGTCGCCATGTTTTGTTGTGTTGTATTGGTGCTCTGTTATTCTGTGCTTGTGGTGTCTTGTCTGGTTGATGAATTTAGTGTCTACTGTACCTACATTATGTACTCGACACTCAAGATCGTATCTATCATTCGGCTTAAGCCTAAAACTATTCGCATCATCCACATCAAGGTGGGGTGGCGGGGTTCTTCGGTCTCGGTTCAATTGTTCCCGATGGGCGAGACAGATGAAGCCAGTATTTGATCAATATCAATGTTGCAGAAAGAATGTGTGCGACGGCAAGAACGATCGGTATTTTGACGTGCAGAAGATCGAGCTAATCTCGATTGCCCTGCTCTCAATGGTCTCTCAAGATCAAAGCAAAACCAGAGAGTTCGAGATGAGTTCGGCTCGTGTGGGCAGCAAGTCGGAGAGCGGAGCGCAACGACTATCCTCCGATCAGACCCGCGTGGGTCACGTCGACGGCAACTGGCCTCGGTGTTTGAGAGAATGTTGAGTCGTGCTGTTTAGGCTGAGATACATACAAGTACCAAGCAGTAAGTGTCATATGCTCCATTCATTCCCCTTTCCTCGTCTTCACGCCATACCACTGCTACCTCTGGCACCCTAACACAACAGACGTTCTCCCACTTTACACGACCCGCACACACACCAGCGAAGACACAGACACTACATACAATATATCTCAAGAGATGGCACCTACAATTGGTTTTGCAGGCCTGGGAGCCATGGGCGGCGGCATGGCAAAGAACCTCGTAAAGAACGGCTTCGAAGTTACCGGCTTCGATGTATACCAGCCACTGGTCGACAGCTTCGTCGAAGCTGGTGGTAAAGCCGCGAAGACTCCCAAAGAAGCAGCCTCAAACGCCGACTTCTTCGTCTCCATGGTAGCAAACGCCGCACAAAATGCAAGTCTACTCCTCGATGGACCAGACGCAGTCGTCCACGGACTGGGCAAGGGCAAGACTTTCATCCTGTGCTCGACATGCCCGCCTGCTTTCCTGCCCGAGCTGAGGAAGCGTCTGGATGAGGAAGCCCAGCGACCCGACATTAAGCTCCTCGACTGTCCCGTCTCAGGTGGTACTATTCGTGCAGCGGATGGCACTCTATCCATCTTCTCCTCCGGCCCTGAAGCAGATCTCGACAACGCCAAGGAAGTCCTCGAATGCATGTCTGGCAACCTCTACCGCATGGGAGAGATCAGCAACGGCACCAAGACCAAGACTATCCATCAGCTACTCGCAGCCACTAACATCATCTCTGCGTCGGAAGCCATGGGTCTCGCTGCCACCGTAGGCCTCAACACCCAGGCCGTAATGGAGCACGTCAACCAATCCGACGGCGCAAGTTTCATGTTTGAGAACCGCGCACCTCACATGATCAAGAACGACTGGCACCCTTACTCCGCCTTGGGCATCATTCTGAAAGACGCAGGCATCGTCACCGAAGCCGCCCGGAAAGAGGCGTTCCCAACACCTCTCGCCTCGACCGCTGAACAAGAGTACCTCCGTGGCGTGCAAGCCGGTTTCCTGCGAGACGATGACGCCAAGTTGGTGCAGCTCTACCTGCCCAGAGACAAAGGCGACCTGGTCGCCAAGTCAGCCGAAGCCGATATCAAGATGAACTCCAACTACCAAGTCAGCAAAGAGACTGTCAAGGACTTGCTTTGCGGCATCCACCTTGCAGCTTCGGTCGAGGGCATGTCTTTCTGCAAGAAGCTCGGCGTCGACTCACAGACCATGTACGAGATCATCTCCAAAGCGGCTGGCTGGAACGCCATGTTCACCAAATGCATCCCCGACATGCTGGCGAAGGATTCATGGACGCTGGCGGATTGCTCGCACGCCAAAGAGGTGCAGGCGAAGCTTGCCGAGGCCGTGGAAAAGTGTGCGCAGATCCAATACCCTTGCCCGATGGCAACTGCGGCGCTGCAGCAGTTCCACTTTGCATCGAGGGCATCAGCGTGAGGGAAGCGTTGACTTGTGTGTGAATGATTATGGTAACGCCTCTTGTAGTCTGAAGTGGGAAAAAAGTATGCAAGAATACGATCCTCCATGCTTCTTCTTCGTCGTCGTCGTCTTCAGTCTCACACTTAGGCCTGAGATTCTGTTTCCCAGCCTTTGACCGCTTGTTCTTTTTCACCTTGTCGACGTCTCTTCCGTAGCCTCCTCAGTCTCAAGGTTGAGGTTACGCTTCTTGCCCTCGCTCTGATTTTTCGACTGTCCCTTCAACTATTTCGGTACATCTTCGCCGCTGCGCTTCTTACACTTTATATTCCACTGCGCGAAATAGGTTTTGCTGCTGTTGACTTTGAGATTGACAGTAATGAGGACTACTGCCTTGCGATAGGATCACCAGTGATGGCGTCTATTGATGACGTCCAATGCGGCAACATTGACATGTCGTCTCGCCGTTGATACGTAGCTATGGCTGAAAGCTAAGACTCAAGATCGCCCCAGTACTCGATCAGATCGTTGGCTCTCCACTTAGTCGACCAACCTGTCTCACGCTCTACGCGCTCGTAAAGCTCCAAGATTGCTTTGTGCTCGCTCGAATGACTCATTAGTTGCCCTGCGATCCATATAGGCTGCGTGCTGTTCGTCCAACAAGCATGGTTGCCGTTCGAGATTGAGATGGCGCAGATCTGCCTGGCATGCCATAGCATCGAACGCGGTTTCTGCGCTAGGTGCAGAGACGCCGGCTTGTGCTTCAGCATAAGCAGCGCAGCGGTGTGATAGAGCTGATTGCCTGCAATCGCAGGCGCGTTTGGGTACAGCACCGTGGGAAAAGGGCGTGGAGGGTCATACTGATGCGAGGGGATGACAAGAATGGGTTCCATCTCTTGTGGCCGCCCGCGATGCCAGTTCTCGATCAGGTCAAATAGCTGCAGCCACTGGGCTACATACTGGCTGTTCGTGTACATGACCCCTGGTTCGGTGTGCCGCTGCTCCCAGCGCCCGAAGTTGCAGAGCAAGTCCACGACGCGACCGATCAGATACACCATAGTGTTGGCACACATGTCGAAAGTCGCGTGTGCGCTCAGGGCCTGCGAGTCTTCCGCCAGTGAGCCGCAGCCGACCCATTTATGCACTGGGATGAGCGTCTTCTCCAGTGAGATGAGACCTCCGCAAACGTCCATGCGGGCGAAGCACCAGAAAATGGCTTGCTCTAAGCCTCCGCAAGTGCCTGTGATTCCGAGCGCTTGTATCAGTGCAGCACACCCATCCAGGTGGCGTCTCCACGCTTTAGGCGAACAGCTGAGCATTTCTAGAACACACAGAACTGCCGAAGACGCCAGGACGACGGTGGAACGCGTCTCCAATTGAGGCGTCAACAGGTGGATTGCGAGCTGATACAATCCCAAGCTCGTATTGAGCTCCATCTTCTTTTCCTTCAATTCGATTTGTCGCGCAGATAAAGCGAGTATCGAGTACTTGAGATGCTCGGCTTCTTTCGCTAACATCGGCAGTACGAGCTCGAAGTGCCGGTCATTGTCGAATTTATCTATCCATGGCGCTACCTCCGTGATGTAGACCTGCCACAGAGTATATTCCTGTTCCGGGGATAATTGGGCGAGTCGGCGAGGATCTTCCTCTGCGACGCTGTTGTCTAATGCCAGAGAGGTCTGATCTAATGGTACAGAAGGTACGGGTGATCCTCGTCTGGATGGTTCCACCGATTGGGCTGTATCGAATAATCTCGAACGTAGTTCGGCGTGTAATTCGAGGTACTGCGAGCCAGGTAGGAAGATGCCATCCTCGAAGCTCGTGTCGCTGATATGTGGCGAAGCCGTGTTGAGGAACGCGTTACCACCCAACGTCGGCACGACCTCTGTGGTAGATGGCCGTGGCGTTTGCTGCGGGATATTAAACATTGGCAACAAGGACTCAAAGCTCGGCTCTTTCTCAATAACTTCGGATTCTTCAGGTTGGCCCAATCGCGATTTATCACAATCTTTATCGGTCTGGCTGACAGGCTCCGGTCCGTCGACGATGTAGTCACGGGCGACCTCCGAAGTGACGTCGACAATCTGGTATGTACGTTGTAGTGTATTTGTGTGGCGGAATAGTGCATGGTGCTCCTTGCCGACAGTCTGCGCATTCTCTGGCCTAAAGGACACTTTTACGCCCCACTGGCAAGTCTCACCACGCGATTGGCAGCCCTCGCAGGTTGGTTTGGTCTCGGAGCATTTTCTTCTTTTACGGCGGCAGTTCAAACATCCATTTCTGCTGCGTTTCTTACCAGCAATTTGCAGTTTGCCGTTGTTAGAGGGTGGCGGGGGGGGCGACTCGCGGACATCTGAACCGGGCTCGTTCTCTTTATCTTTAGAGACCTCCATGGGCTACGGACTGGTTGCTCAAGGGTGTTGTTTCTTGTTGGAGAAGGCGCTACGTGGTTGAAGATTCCGTGTGGGCTGAGCACGCAGAGTTCCAGCCGTGGGCAGTTCCGTACAATTGCCGACCCGCGCGTTGCAGGCCAGCTACACTGGTGTGTTGGAGGATCTTTTTTGGCGCGTAAGAATATTTACAAATTACATGTACATGTTGTACTCATTCGAGATGCAGGTCATCAGGGACGAGGTCTCAACGAGTGGGCGAATTGGACCCAAGGACTTGGCTTTGGGCTTCACTCCGCAGTGGCCGCCTTTCGGTTCAGCAAGATTAAAGCTTGAGCGATTTCGAGTGAATCAACACATCTAAACACACATGCATGTACCTTAGTTACGGATGGGCCTTGAGATAATCATTTTCCGGCCAGTAATCATATTTGCAGGGAGAGTGAGAGAAGATGTCCTTGAAAATCATGGGGGAGTTTCTCTGGGATCACACTGATGTTGTATAACAGACCTGCTGCCAGTGTCACGTGGTAACGTGTTACGCCAGTGGGAGTTACTTAGACATGTTGTTGATGAAGTGTTGCAAGTAAGAGAGCACGGTACAGGTAACAGGTGTAAGTCGCTCAAGAGACTCCGAACACACGGTGGTCCCATCGATTCTCGCGGCTTGCCTGCACAGTGCGTCCAGAGAGTAGATCCGTTTTCGTCGGACTCGCAAGAGTTTGTGAGCGTAATTATCGTAACGAGGCAGCTGGATGAAGAGTCTCGAGCATGTGTTGGAAAAGGACTTGAACTTGTTAAAGGGGATGCTCTTTCCTCAAGAATCCGGCTTCTCTTCGGCAAGTTCCGAAAACCACATCGCACGCGAGGACTACATCCTCCTCCTCCTAAGGTACAGACTCAGTACCATACTTGGTTCGTATGTCTACAACTCCCAGCTGGTGCGTTGCGACACCGAACGTGACTGATGTGCCGTCCAGTATACAATGCCAGCCAGCATGAGCGGTTCCGCCGCCGCCGCGTGCAATCGACGTTCTCTGCTCCAGCGGTTCATCCTCTTTGGCAAGGCCGACCGCCGGTGTTAACATCGGTCCAGGAGCGGCAAACTTGTATCAGGGTATCAGGTCCACCGCATTTGTCGGTGAAGCTGACGAGGACGGGCCTGCGAGCAGGCAGACAGGCAAGCCGCAACCCATCCGAACCGGAGAGATACCGTATATCAGCCCAAGACGCTGTAGGGAAGAGGTCCGTATCACGACACGCGCTGTGGTGAGGAACGTTGGTAGGTCGAAAGATACAGTTGAAAGTGTGTTTAGCAGTTCCACCATGTGGCTCCGGCACATCTGGGCGAGTGCGAAGAAGAGAAGACCTTGGACAGCATCGGCTGCTTTCCCACCGGCTTTCCTAATCCGGTAACCGGAGGCGCCAGGCTCACGCGTTCTGCTGGTCGTCCATGTCTTCCGGGACGCTACATGTAAGCATTTTCAGATCTAGCCTCTTCACTTGTGAAAGCTCTGTTTGACCGGAGTTCAATGGACCCGCATCTGGAACCACCCTGCGTCGTTGTAGGGCTGAACCACCGACAACCACGACGACCTGCTATCGGATTTCTACATGAGGTGACTATTTCGGGCCTTGGAAAGATAGGACTTGCAGTTTCTTTGCATAACCGCGTATCCGTGTGTCAGGTCCAGAACGTGCATCACCGGCGTGCAACAAGCGCGCATCACTTGCGTGCAAGAAACGCATACATTGCGGTGTCACTATGATCCACACTTAGGGAGCATATGAGTATATGTAAGTCGTCCTGCCGGACAACACTTCTCTCATCCTCAGCACATCATCAAATCATCCTACCATCGACACTCTCCTCTCTACTTCTCGCACACATCACATTCTCTCTCCAATACAATACACACAAAATGGCACCAGCAGCTATCGCCGACCTTGCCCTTCCTGACCTTGTCCCGGAGAGCAAGGAAACACAGGCAAACCAAACCGTCCCTCAACTCTTCTCTCTCAGCGGAGGCACCACACTCGTCACTGGTGGTGGCCGTGGACTTGGCCTCGAACTCGCACACGCAGTCATCGAAGCTGGAGGATGCGTTGCTTGCATCGACATCCTGCCTCACGAGGTCGTTGAAGTTGACATGGCAGCTCTCCAAAAGCGAGCTAAGCTGTTTGGCCTCCACGCATCATACGACAGAGTCGACATCACCAACGAGCCTGAACTCGAGGCTGTATACGCATCCGTCATCGCCGCCGCGAAAGAACAAGGCAAACCTCTCCAGGGAGTGATTGCATGCGCAGGCATCCAACAGATTACCAAGGCTGTTGACTACACCGTCCCGGACTTCCAGCGCATGTTCAACGTCAACGTCACCGGCGCTTTCCTGACTGCCAAGCACGCCGCCCGCGAGTTCATCGCCAGCGGAACCAAAGGCTCGATCGTTATGATCGCCTCCATGTCCGGCCGCATCACAAACAGGTCTCTCGACTGCTCTGCTTACAACTCATCAAAAGCCGCTGTGCTCCAGCTCAGCCGCTCCCTCGCAGCTGAGTGGGGTCCTAAGCACGGCATCAGAGTCAACACTCTGTCTCCTGGTTACATCCGCACCGCCATGACCGACAAGCTTCTGCACGATGAGCCTGAGATCCATGAGACTTGGATGCGCGGCGCTATGCTTGACCGTCTTGGTGCTCCTGAGGACTTCAAGGCCCCGGCTATCTTCTTGTTGGCGTCGGGCAGCGCGTGGATGACTGCAGCCGATCTCACTGTCGACGGTGGCCACACCGGTTGGGCTTGAGCGGTTTATCCAGAGTGAAAAGGAACTTAAATAATGATGCATTTCGCGCGGAGTTTGGGATGGAAAGGATCGCGTGTTTGGGACTCTGGAGTTTATCCACCTGACAGCAGGCCTAAGATTAATCTCTTTTCAGCAAATTTAACAAACATGTTTTATCAAGTCATCCGATTGTCATTTCCCAACCTTGAGCCTGAGTCACCAATTCGCCTTGATGTCCATCTCAATGATAATATCACAATCCACCCAGGGACACCCACCATACTACTAGGCTTGTGTTCACGTCGAATCCAGCTCCACGGTAATACGTGTAAGAGTTGGCAACATAGTAGAAGTTTGACAACTGACTACCATGCTCTCAGCGGTAACATATCATCAAATGAACTTGAACTCGCAAGGTCATACATCTAAATTTTGTAAACATTGTCGAGATGTGACCGCCAAAGCACACCACCTGGGCACTCTCAGCGGCGCTATACTACCGACCCGACTCGGAGTCATAGGATAGACGATTTCAACGCCGCATGCGCCTCTGAGAAATGTGACGTTGCTCTCTCGCAGCCACTGTACTAAACCCCTTAATTGATCGTGTAACCACCATCAACAACCATAGCTGCGCCTTGGACAAAGCTGGCTTTGCTGCTAGCCAGGAAGAGAATGCAGTCTGCCACTTCTTGAGCACTTCCCATGCGGGCCATTGGCGCGATACTCACGGCCGGCTCAAGGACTTCGGCGTTGGGTTTGGTCATCGGCGTATCAATCACGCCAGGACAAACGCTGTTGACGCGGATCAGGTCTTTGGCGTACTGCGGTTGGGAAGAAGTTAGTTCATGTCTGTGCGGTGTGGTGACATTTGCTATCGTCTGTGGGAGGCTTGACTTACGTCTATCGCGTCGCATTTTGTCATGTTGATCACCGCCGCTTTTGAGCCGCAGTAAGCCGCTGCTCATGTGCATGTCGATGATTAGCGTCATATATGAAGAGCGAGTCTTTGCTTCTCTAGCAAGGACATCTTTTGATGGCAGTGAGACTTACGTGCCGCCGGTCGCCCAACCACGCCGAGTTGGCTGGCAATGTTCACCACGCTGCCTCTAACGCCGGGTCGGCCATCGTGGGTGGACAACGGCTCTTGCTTGAGCATCTGCTTTATAGCCGCGCGGGATGAGAGCCAGCAGCCGCGGTAGTTGATGGAGTTGATGTGGTCAAACTCCTCGGGAGTCGTGTCATGGGAGCGCTTGTTGTTGCTCAGTACGCCTGTTTTAAGAGGATTATAAGATTAGTCTGCAGATCCTATTACGCAGAGCTCGGTCAGATCGAAATCATACCAGCTCCGTTAACAGCATAGTCGATTCGGCCGAACTTCTCGACGGCTTTCAGCACGAGCTGGTCAATCTGCTCGGCGCTGGTGACATCTGTCTTCACGACTAGGACTTCGGTCTTGCTCTCGCCGACTTCTTCAGCAATTAGCTGCTGCGTTTTTTCGAGTCCGTTAGAGTCACGGTCCGCCAGTACGATCTTAGTGCAGCCTTCACGGGCGAAAGACACGGCTGTCGCTTGGCTGATGCCTGGCGTGTCAAGATGAATCAGCACTGTACACAATAGAGAACGTAGCGTGTTATCGAGGATGTATTCCATCTCACTCACCGGAAGCAGCGCCTGTGATGAGAGCGACACCGGGATAAAGGGACATTGTGCTGTATTCAGTGGAAAGTGATAATCTTATCGAGTGAAACTGAAGGTAGTGAGGTAGGTGCTGTATGTGGGAGTCAAGGAGATGATGGATGTATATATCTTGGGGTGTAGCCAAGATTATGTAGTAATTCAGCTTCTGTTATCTAGTAGCGATTGGCAGGTCTCGACTTCTGCCAATAATGGTGTATGCTCAATATCGTCATAAAAAAATGTCAAGGTGTGTTGTATGTAATGAAGCTGTTTCCCCTTACAAAACGAAACCAGACAGAGTGGACCCGCTTCTGCTCCCCTCGGCTTCGTGAATCGTGGACGCTTAGTCTATCTGTGAAGTCTACAGTAACAGCGTTGGCTCACATTAAGATAAATACATACAGGACTGTTGTTCCAAGCCTGCCATCTCACCAGTCATACCAGTCCTTCTATATGAAGAAGTGCCTTACATCAACGTGGAGATGTACTGAAATCAGTGAGATATCATGATCCAATGCTTGCTCTCTCGCTACATAGTAGCCATGCACACTATCTTCTTAATGTATTGCATGCAAAGCATGTGATCAAGCCGATAGGAATGTCAATCACAAGGCTTTGAGATCACGATACGCCGGTATCAGCCGCGCTCGTACGCCGCAAGCCTAGCGATGTCAAAGAGAGACGTTTCAGTAAAGGTAGCAGAAGACTGTAATGTGGAACAGAGAAATGTAACGAAGATAGATTTATAGATACGTGGAAAGATTTACCAAGCAAAGAAGTCTCCAAGACTATTCCCAGAGATGAGCAAGGACGAACTGATGGGGACTGCACAAAGATGAAAGTATGGTTGAAGATGGGCACAAGTAATGTAGTAAAAAATTATTTCAAAGATGGACCGCTAAGCTACTGCAGTCGACATTATGTACAACAGACTGCGAAATCCACCGGAAGGAGAAGTGACACAGAACTGTGTACATCAATAAGAGAAAGGAAAAACGCATAAGGTATCATGCTATACGAAACCAGTGGAGGCAGAAATAAGAGAAAAGACGGTTTACTCCTCGTCATCCTCGTCGCTGGCCTTAGTCTGGATGGTGTAGCGACCCTCGCCGTTGGGCGTGGTCTCGTGCTGCAGAGTAAGCTTGGACAGGTGACCGATGATGTTCTCCATCTGGGTGTCGTGGTGGCTGCGCTTTTTGCGTCCAATGTCGGCAAGCGAGGGAATGGAGTTGAGCAGGTAGTAGACGATGGCGATGACGATGGTAACACCAATGGAGTAACCCCAGATGACGACAACGGTGACGATGTCGGTGTGGCCGTTGAGGGTCTCGGTGAACTGAGACATGGGGTTGTTGAGGGGAACCTGGTAAGGGTTGCCGGCGAGCCAACCGAAGACACAGAAGAGGGTGGCGAGAGCATCGACGGCACCGATGGCGATGATGAGCTGCCACGAGGGGAAGGTCTGACCACCACGGGTGACGAAGATGAGCCAGTTCTCGGTAAGGGCGACCTCAAGGAAGATGATCTCCTGAACGTTACCCCAGTTCTGGACAACACCACCGTTGGGCACGTACATGGAGGCACGGATGACCCAGGTGGCGATGGCAAGCAACACACCGAGGACGGAGGAGATGATCCAGATCTTGGGAAGCTGCCACTCGACGGGACGCTGCTCAGAGTGGGCGTTGTCGTAGGCGACGGCGACGGTAGCCAGATCGGCGAAGAGGGCGATGAAGACAATGAGCTCAGAGCGGATGGTCTCGTTGATGATGATCATGGAGGTGACGAGGTAGATCTCCAAGTGCAAGCACAGGGCGATACGGTACTGGATGTAAGCCTTCATGCGCTGGAAAATCTGGCGAGCCTGCTTGATGGCGAGGACGATGGTAGAGAGACCAGGGGCAAGGAAGACGATATCGGCGGCAGCCTGGGCAGCCTCGGAGGAACCCTCGACGGCAATACCACAGTCAGACTTCTTGAGAGAGGGAGCATCGTTGACACCGTCACCAGTCATGGCAGTCAGGTGACCACGCTGCTGGAGCATCTCGACGACCTGGTACTTGTGCTCGGGGAAGACCTCAGCGAAACCGTCGGCGCGCTCGACAAGGTCGTGCTGGGTGGTACCGGTAAGGCCACCGTGGATGAGCTTGTGAGAGTTGTAAACCTTGGTACCAAGAGCAAGCATCTTGCAAGTCTCCTTAGCGATGGCAATAGCGTCACCAGTAAGCATCTTGACGGGGACACCAAGCTGCTGGGCCTCGATGATGGTCTGGGCAGTGTCCTCACGGGGAGGGTCGAACATAGAAAGCATACCGAGGAGGACCCACGGGTCGTTGTTCTTCTGGTACGCAACACCGAGAGAGCGGAAACCACGACGAGCGAACTCGGTAGCCTTGTCACGGAAGAGGTCGGCGGTCTCCTTGGAGCAGTCGGTCAGGTTGAGGACAGCCTTGGGAGCACCCTTGGCGCAGGTGAAGCGGTCGCCACGGAGAGTGCAGATGGTGGTGATACGCTTGGAGACGGGATCGAAGGGAGTGAATTTCTCAGTCTTCCAGTCGTCCTTGAGGATGTCACGGGCCTTGGGGTAGCGCTTGAGGGTCAGGATAGTGACCTTGTCAATGGGGTCGAGGTTCTTGATGTTGTGGGAAGAGGCAAGGGCGGCGCAGGCCATCATCCAGTTGACATCCTCACCCTCAGCGACGTAGGGCTCACGGATAGAGAGCTGGTTGGCAGTGAGAGTACCAGTCTTGTCAGAGCAGAGGACGTCGACACCGGCGAGGGACTCAATGGCAGTGAGCTTCTGAACAATAGCCTGCTGCTTGGCGAGGTAGGCGGCGCCGACAGCGAGGGTAGTGGTGGTAACGACGGGAAGACCGACGGGGACACCGATGATGAACAGAATCAGAGCGTAGTGCAAGAGAGTGTTGGAGGACTCCTCGGGGGTGGCGATCTTCAAGTGACGGAAGAAACCACCGATCCAGGCGAGCAGGATCCAGAACATGACGAGGACGAGAAGCGCGGTACCGATGTGGTTCATGATGGCCTTGAAGTGACCCTGGTCCTTAGCACCCTGGACAAGGGTGGCAGTGCGACCGACGAAAGAGTACTTGGCAGAGGTCTGGCAGACAGCGTAGGCCTTGCCGCGCTTGCAACCAGTGGTGTAGTAGACGACGTCGCCCATGAACTTGTCGACAGCGAGGGACTCACCAGTGATGGCAGACTGGTCAGTGGCGATGATGGAGTGACCCTGGTGGGCAACACCCTCACCGTCATCCTCGTTCTCCTCAGAGCCAGCGGGGTCCTCCTCAGGGTTGAGAGCGTGTTGCTCGCGGAGTTCCTTGTACTTGGCGAAGTCTTCGGGGACGTCGTAGTCGCAGATAAGACGGGCGTCAGCGGGGACGGACTCGCCCTCTTCGATGATGACAATGTCACCGGGGACGAGCTCGCGGGCCTTGATGTCCAGTTCCTGACCATCACGGACGACAGTCGCCTTCATGGCGATGTCACCCTTGAGAGAAGCGACGACATCGGCGGCCTGCTTTTCCTGGTACCAACCGACGACGGCGTTGAGAAGAAGAATACCGATAATCACACCAAAATCGATCCAGTCACGAAGACCGGCAGCGAGGAGGACAGCGAGTTCCATAACTAAGCATGGTTAGCGCCATGTCGTGGAAATTGGCAAGCGGGGCGGGGTGCAGCAGCTGGCCATAGCTCCGCGTCGCGGTCAAAGCTTGCAAAAGCAATAACAAACGTCGCCACGGAGCCATTGACAGCGTGTATGCGCCGCGAGGCTATCAGAAGGCGGAGAGAGTAAGGAGGAGCTTACCATAGAGGACGGGACCGGTGAAGAAACCGAGGAACTTGATGAACAAGTTCTCCTTCTCGGTGGTGATTTCGTTCCAGCCGTAGCGCTTGCGGCGCTGCTCGACTTCAGAGCTGGAGATACCCTGCTTGATGTCGGCCTCGAGCATCTCGTCGGGGACGAAGCCGGGGTCCTGGCCGTTGCCAGTCTGCTTCTTGCCGCCGAACTTGTACCAAGGAGTCTTCTTCTCCTCGGTGTTGTCGGCCTCAGCATTGGGGTCGTGGGCCTTGGGGTCTCTGTAGGTAGAGATGTACTTCTGCAGAGCAGTGTACTCGTCTGGAGCGATGTTAGCCGGGTTGCGATTGACGATCGATTTGAGGATTGCAACGACTCACCGAGATCCTCAATGTTGCCAGGCGCCTGCGACCACTTGCGCGACCTGTCGGCCGCGCCATCACCACCACCGTTCTCCATATCCTTTTCGCCGAAGCTAACGCGGGGAGCAGCCATCTTGGATAGCGATGCCCAAGTAAATGGTCGCTATGTAGGGGATGGCAAGAAGGGAGAGAAAGGCGTGATGCTTTTCCGATGAAGGGAGGAGAAGAGCGACTTTTGAAGCGGACGGGCAGCTGGTGAAAAAGCGGATGCGCGCCGGGCGAGCAGGTGCGGCGGGCGTAGCCGCAACGCTAAATCCCAATGGGGGCTAGTGATATTTGGAGTGACCGCTGGGCAGGCGCTGGCGCAACCGTCTGGCGCGGCGAAGAAATTCTTAGCTAACGGCACGAGGGAGCCCTGCACATGCTTAGACGTGAGCGATTTTCTGGTCAGCGGCCCCGGCTGGCGGCGCGACTCGTGGTAGCGCGGGTCGGTGGGCTTTCACGGCTCTCGCTCTGTGGGTGGGCTGTCCTCACGCAAGACACGCGCGCCGGTTGGGTCGAGTTGAGTTGGGGTGTCGCCGGTGGGGACGCTGCAAAGGCCCGAAGAAAGGACGCCAGCTCCAACGAGGCCTTGTCCCATTCGCCTGCTTGTGCCGCCAGTCCCGCCCGTCATTCACCATCGCATCGCCGCCCTCCATGTCCTGTCTGTCCTCTCACTCGCACTCTACAGCAGTCCTCTCGCACTTCGTCCTGCTCGACACCAGGCTCGATCGCTGCTAGCACGCCGTCGACGCTACAGCCTCTGCGCTGCCCATGCGTGGGGTCTGCGACGGGGTGTCCTTATCTCGTGCGGGCATGGACATGTCTTCTTTCTGCTTACCCTGGGGCATCTCCGAAGCTTAATTCTCGTCCGGCTTGTGTTCGTCAACGTGCGATTGATCGCCGTGACTGGCTGACATGACGTGGGAGGCGATGGGCATGGAAGGGATTGTCTATCTGGCACGCGAGGCGAGGCACTCTCACTGGGTGGGATGATGCTGCGAACCTCTCCCCAGGGCTGCTCTGAGTGCTCGTCCAATGGTCCATCGAGGATAATAACGACAATGCCGTGATGCCGTCTGACGTGCGGCCGTGCCCCAGCAAATAATCCGCCAACACGCTATTCCCCCATGGTCGCAATACCAATGGCGTCGCGCGCGCAATCTGCCCAGCTGGAGTAGTACTAGCAGTATCAATCATCAAACGCCGTGGCCCGTCGCAGCAATAATAGCCTCCAAGTTAAGGTAGGCTCGAAGCAGCCCGTAGCAAATAATAGCTTGCCCACTCCCAGCCCACCCAAATCTCTCGACGCCTGCGGCCACTAGAAATCCATCCGAGGCCAATCGGTGGGGGCATCTGGGCCTAGCGCCACTCCAATGTCGCCAAGGCAAATGAGCTTTTCATCTGATCGTGATGCACTGATGCACGAGCGACGGACATCACTGCAGGGCAACAGCCGGCCTGCAGGCAATAGATGTGCAGCAAACCGCTGCTAACTCCAATCTGCCTGCATCGCATTGGCCAGCCGGGCCTGTCCGTCCTCACACAGGCAGAGACCTACGTTGTTGCTACAGTACAGTACAAGCTCGGCAGGAGATGCCACCAGCGATTAGCTCTGGAACGGCATGGCATGGCATGGCATCTCCGTGTCGTATACCTTCTTTCTCTAGCAGCATCTCTACCAAGCAAGCAAGGTGTGGCTGGCGAAGCATAATCATTATTGCAGAGCTCCGACGTCTCGTCTCGTCTCTATTCCCGACTTTCCCGTGCGGCGAGAAAGACCGAACACAGAAGAGACCTGGCCCTGGATGATGGCGTCGCCTGGGCACATCTCGTTCTCTCTGGCCTGAATATGCCAAATCCGCCTTTGTTCCATGATACACCACGTGAAAGATGTTGCTTGTCTTTCGCACAATCCCCGGCTTCTCGGTAGTTTCGGGTCGGTATCGAAAACAGGCACTTCGTCGACGGCGCGCGATCCTCGGATGTGTCATGCGCTTGATGCTGCACTGCTTCCTCCACCATCGTCGCATCTTTCGAAGAGCCGTGGGTGGCCCCAGCCGGGCTACCGTTTCACGTCCACCGCCTGCTGCTCGCGTGCCCGTCTTGAAGGTTCAACAATTATCTCGTGTGAAACTCTTCAGGCACTTCACCGCCTGCTAGCAATGCCCTGGCATTCGCTGCTTCGTAGGATTACGCCGGGATTGGCCATTTCACGACTGCTCTTGGAAGACGCCGTGACTGCCCGTTGCCACACATGCCCGTTTGATGTGTCTAACCAGAAGTTGCCCAAAGGACGCAGCTCCGTCGCGACAAATCCCGGGCTCGAGGCTGGGCATTGCGAGTAATGCCGCGTATACAAGACGTCGAGATCACCCTATAGGCAAGCGAACATGTGCTTCTTCGCATGCTAGAGGGCTTGGGAGCCATAATTCTCTCGTCTTGGTATGTTTCTAAACAAGCACCACGTGCATAAATCCCTCTCTTGGCTTTACCATTGCGATCTGCTCCTGCGTTCGCCGTTGGTTTCTTGGAGAAACCCCATGATTGCTAACAGCACCCCTGTTTGGACAGTCATACCAATGTGTAAAATTACTATGAGACCACGACATAAGGTTCACATTTCCTCACTTGCCTTGGATGCTTGCTTCCTGATTGTAACTTCCCCATTATCACTATCGCGAAGCTACGACAGTCAAGACCTTGGCATTTGCGTATTCGACATAAGAGAATAGGAGGAATCACACCTTGTGGAGGCCTATGGAGCTTGGGGTTCACGAGCACAACAAACAACCTTAGTCGCGATGCACTATACGGGGGGAAGTGTGACAGGCATCTGATGCTTGTGCGCTCAATCATATGCTTGCAATTGTTAGGTCTCCTTTCAAATCCCAGCCATCATCAATTCATTTCCTCCACTCCTAGTCGGATCCAATCCCCAAAACCAGCAACTCTGTTCGCGATGCCATCCTTATCCTTGTCACTGCACTCCAGATGATCCTCCCCCGAGAGCACCATTTGGAGACTCGGGGCTCAAAGCGGGTGCCCACATTGAAACGCTCCCAGCCTCATGACGACCTCCTCCGTGCAACGATCGCTCGTCATGACTTACTGCTGCTCGCTTCGCTCCTGCTGACTACCGGTTCAAGCGCTGTCGCCATCCTGGCCCGTCCGCCTTACGTCTACCATCGATGCAAGCACTCACAAGACGACTATGATACAACGCGACCACACCTTGGCGGATCGACGCAATTCACGGTAGTCGCACCGCAGAGTGGGTACAGAGCTCGGATTCGGACAAGCGAAAAAATCCCTCTCTTTCCCCCGGCGGAGGCAGTGGGGCTCCCAACACTCACAAGCTCATTAACGTGCCGTACTCCAGGGCAGCCCTCGATTATTGTGGGTGTTGGTTGACCTGCAGATGGTGTAGCAGTGGGCCAGCAGGCGCGAACCAGAGAACATGTGAACCCTCCACGAGCTGTGAAAAAGTAAATCTGCAGTGTGCACGTTGGCCGCAGCGTAAGCAGATTGGGAATGCCCACGCAGAGCAGATCCATCTTCTCACGCGCCGGCGTGTAGGCTTGCGATGTCGGATATACTGTTGCATGAGTTTGATGATAGCCGCCCTTCCGTTATTGCTTCCGCAGTGCCTGGCCACGCACGCCATGTTCTGCTACGAACGAGCCTGTTGCATGTCGACGAGCATCGCTACGGCCGTGATGAATGCCTGCCCGGCAGGGCAGGGAAGTGAGATTTGCACAGAGATAAGGCAAGTTGCTGACGTCTGCAGCCGCCAGTGCCGAAGAGTGGTAAATGTCTTACGTGCAGCCCTTACTTCACACACCGCATTGTCACCGCATCGCGACGTAGTGCTAGCAATACATGTACCTTAGTTGACTTGCAGTGCGACGACCGAAGACCGAAGGCGAGGCTTTCCGCGCACGACGCGATACGATGTGTGACACCGCCGTCTTGCCGCATCGCCTAGCAGCAAGCAATAGAATTACGATGGGGCGAGCTAGAAGGCTGCAGATGCATTCTGCCCTGTCAGGTACCGCATGCAGTATCGTCCGAGCTCGCCCGCCTAAAGGAAAGAAGGTGTTGGTGGGTGGAGACGGCGAGCCAGGCCAGCGCATGCAAGCCTCATGCGCCCGTGAGTTTATCCCTCGGCTTCGACGGCCGGCCTCGATTCGGAAGAAGCAACTTTTGGGTGACGAAATGCGCCATTTACGAGCCCATGCCTTCATCAAATCGATGGAGGTCTCCGGTGTGTTGTCTTGGTGCTTCCATCTAATTCGTACCATGCACACCCAGGCGGATATCTCGGTTCCAGCCTGTTGAGGACAATGGCCGCGGTATTATTGCAAGCGCCAGACCCGCCGCCCTGCTTGCAGTTGCTGCGTACATCGCCATCGCCATCGCCATGCACTCGTGAAAAACTAGGACTAGGACTACCATCGGCTGCCTTGTCAAGCTGTCCTTACCGGACGACGGACACTTGAACCGACGATAGCATGTTTGTTTGCCATGCTTTACCCAAGTCACGCTATTCGATTTCGACTTCATACTATGTATGCACCTGCCCGCCGCCGAGCCAGGCCAGACCCTTTCGTCACCGTGGAACCAGACCGTGTGAATCGAACACATGACAGATTTTGACAACAGAAGCGAGCCCTTGTTGCTCGTAGAAAGAGACTATTTGGTGTGATGCTCTGCACCAAGATCCAAGAAACCGCGGTCTCTTGAGGGGTTCAGCTGTAAACTGTGGCTATGAGAGAGCTGCAGTCGAAGAGCAGGAACATTGCAAAACATCAAACGTCGTCTTTTGGAAGCATCGAACAGCATACTTCGCAAATCGCCGAATCCACGGTATGTACAAGTAAAAAAGGTATTACAAAGTATTTCCGTCTCAACCGCGTTATCACCATCTCCCGGCCAGCAGGTCACATTCCAGAGCTCACATGGCGTCAACCACTAAACCAGATCTCCCGGAATGTCCACCACAGGCATCGCGAACCCGCAAGCTCAAGAGAGTCGTCTGCAAATCCATCCTCAAAAAATACGCTGTAACGAGCATCCCCGATTGTCAACACATACCGGCCGACCGATTCGCCACTCCCGTTCGTCCTAAACTGGGTATAAAAGACTCGGACGACTACATCACTGCCCGCGCTGCCAACCCTCGCACTGGCTTGATCAGTCCAAGTCCAGCAGCCACGCCACGTACACCTGAGTTTCCCGCCGAGGCTTTAAAGCCACGTTCGCAGCGAGCTCGTCCCGCATTGACACGTGCGAACGAAGCCCGCAAGATCAGTACTGGTGGCCTACAGAAATGGTGTGCCGATGAGCATGGGTGGTCTCGCGAAGACGTAAAATCGGGAGTCGCATCGCCGAGGCCAAGTGATACTAGTGTCGGAGCTGCAGATATTATTTGTGGTGAAACAGAAGCTGCAGATGTTACTCTTCGAGGCGATCGATTCGTGGTCCACATGCCCTCTGCACGCGAACCACAGCCGTACGCATTCCCGGGAAGAAGCGCGGAAGAGATCCAGGCGTATGAGCATTACAAACAAAAAGCGAGGAAAACAAGTGGTGATGGTTGGGACCAGAGGTGCGTGTCAAACGGCGGCATCAGGAAGACTTCGGCGACCGGCAACGAGAGAGGAAGAAAGAGGGTGGTTTCTGGCGGCGTCATGTCCGGACAATTCCCTACGCGAAACGGGACGATAATCAGACGCTGCACTCCCGACCTGGAGGGAAGTGCCTTTCCAGGCGCAGACGTACATTTCGGAGCTGCTTCTTTTGCACCTTATTTATCACCAAAAACGCCGGCGAGAAAACCTAGCAACGGGCGGAGATCAAAGACTATTCGGGCTACGCTTCGTGACTCGACAGCTGGCGGCACCCGCGCTCTGCAGGAGTCGCCGCCTATCACGCATCTGAGCCAGCTTCCCAAGCTACGCCTCGTGCGTCCGGAACTCGCAAGCCTTCTCATGCCCAAACTTCGACAATCCGCGAAGAAATCGAACAGGATATGTTCTCTCGGGTGCGATCGCTTTCAAGGATACACTTGCCCACAACTCGCAGGCTCTCCGAAACAGGTGCGGCCATTGTTTGAGACTCCGGCAGAAGATCCGACTTCGTTCCCCACGGAACATGCCACCGCCCTTGCAGTCTACTTTCTAGGTGCGTTGCGTGCTGCACACAATCGTCTAGGCGATACCGTTCGTATTAGGATCCCGAGACCGGTCTTGCTGGCCACTTTGACATCTTCAGAAGCCGGCCTGGATGAGAGGATCACAGCAATCAAGAGGCTACTCACTTTAGCTGGACAGATCATCGGGCTCCTGATGGCGGTCTCTGCACTTTGGAAGTTGCTGGTGGCAGTGATTGGGGTTGTGGGCATGCTGGTCTGGCCTTTGGTAGTACCGCTCAAGCTAATCTGGTGGGTGCTGGCTGGGTAACATTATTCGTAATGGGGCGATTGGAGACTGTGACTGCGGCATTATTGCTCGCTTTTTGAACTTAATTGAGCCTATGGGGCTAAATACCTACGATAGTCATGGTCTTGCCTGTATCATCTCTGATTTCACACTTTGTTGCCATCATCGACTTTAGAGCTGATTCACGAATGATCTCTTAATCAGCATTGACGCTGGGAACATGCTCAATCCATGCTGGATTTCGTCGAAGAGCCGACTCAAAATCCTCCTGATGCTTGTCGTACAATTTGTGTCTTGTAACTGCTGGGTTGTTGATCGTGGTAGCGTGGATTCCTTGGTGCATCTCGAGGACGGAGTAGAAATTCTCTGTTTGAGCGCAAACAGTCAAACGACAAACATTGGACTAAATAGGACAACTCTCGTACACACTGGATCGATGAAAACACATTCAAGATACTGTAATGTACTCAATTCGACGAGACAAGACCACTTCTTGCAGTCATGGTCAACACCAACCCTAACCCTGAGAAAAATGCAGCCGAGGCTTTGTTATCAAGGGTCTCACCTGATGGAGAAGCCAGAAGAAGACCTGAGCTTGGATGAGTGTTAACGTTACTAACCGGCCATTATCATCGACCTAGTGGAGTCATCCCATTCTATCGTGCCGATTTGCGAGCGCCATTGACTCTCAAACTACCGGATGAGCAGCAAAGCCGCGAGTAGTCTTCTAGGCAAAGCCACGAACACGATCCGAGAACGTTTCTTGTCCCTAAAACACACCTCAAGCCAAGCGTCGTATTCACAGACGAAGATGGTTATGCGTCCGATCTCTGACGCTGCCGTCGAAAGGGCGGCAGCCAGCATTCACTCACCGCGTGATCCTAACACGCTGGCCAACTACAACGCCTGGAAGACGCAGCACACCACTGCTAACTATGAGATTGACTTCGAGAAGAAGCGCCTCCATGGCAGTGTCACATTGACGCTGAAGAAGCTTGCCGATGAACGCAAGATCGTCCTCGACACCAGCTATCTTGACGTCTCGGCCGTTACCATCGCCGGAAAGAAGGTCGACTGGGAGCTCGCCGCCAAACGTACTGAGCCATACGGCTCGCCGTTGACCATCGCTCTCACGGAAGAGCACGTCGCCTCAAGCTCACCGATTTCCGTAGAGATCGAGGTCTCGACGACCAAGGACTGCACCGCTCTTCAATGGATGACTCCAGCCCAGACTAGCAACAAGAAGCAGCCGTACATGTTCTCGCAATGCCAGGCCATCCACGCCAGGTCTCTTTTGCCGTGCCAAGACACTCCCGATGTCAAGTCGACTTACACCTTCAACCTTCGCTCACCACTGCCGGTAGTTGCATCTGGACTGCCGACTGGCGCCAGAGACTTCGAGGCCGGTAAGGATGGTAAGCCGGGTACACTGCTGTACACCTTCCACCAGGAAGTGCCGATGCCATCGTACCTCTTTGCTGTGGCAAGTGGTGATCTGGCATCCGCCTCCATTGGACCTCGCTCGACTGTCTGGACGGGACCCGAGGAACTCACCGCTTGTCAATGGGAGTTTGAGGCCGATACCGAAGCCTACATTCAAACTGCCGAGAAGATTGTCTACCCTTATGCCTGGACGATGTACAACGTTCTTGTCCTCCCACCTTCATTCCCATACGGGTAAGTAAATTGATAGAATCTCGTTGTGGAAACTTACTAATACAGAGATTAGAGGTATGGAGAACCCCGTCTTTACATTTGCGACTCCTACATTGATCAGTGCCGACAGAGCCAACGTCGACGTGGTTGCTCACGAGCTTGCCCACTCATGGTCAGGTAACCTTGTCAGCTGCGCTAGTTGGGAACACTTCTGGCTCAACGAGGGATGGACAGTGTACCTTGAGAGAAGGATTCAGGCTGCCGTTCACAACGACGACAAGATCCGCGATTTCAGCGCTCTTATTGGCTGGAAGGCTCTGTCAGACAGTATCGCACAGTTTGGCGAGGACCATGAGTACACCAAGATGATCCCTGACCTCAAGGGCAAGGACCCAGATGATGCTTTCTCCAGCATCCCCTACGAGAAGGGCTTCGTTTTCCTATACCATCTGGAGAAGTTGATTGGCATTGAGAAGTGGGATAAGTTCATCCCGCACTACTTTACCACTTTCAAGGAACGCTCTCTCGACTCGTACGAGTTCAAGGCTACCCTTCTCGACTTCTTTGCCTCGGACTCCGATGCGTCCAAGAAGCTCAACGACGTGGACTGGGACGCCTGGTTCTATAAGCCCGGCTTCCCGCCCAAGCCAGACTTCGACACTAGCCTTGCGGACGAGTGCCTCGCACTCGCAAACAAGTGGCAATCCCTGAGCGAGGGCAAGTCGGAATTCAAGCCCAGCGCCAAAGACATTGAATCCTTCACCTCGCAGCAGAGCTACGTCTTCCTCGAGGCAGTCCAGGGCCTGCCGTCTCCTCTCAGCCCGTCCTTGGTCGAGACCATGGGCAAGGAGTACGCGTACGCCTCCTCCCAGAACGTCGAACTCGTCAGCAGATTCTACGTGATCGCTCTCAAGGCGAAGGCCGAGAGGTTCTACAAAGACGCTGCTGCGCTGGCAGGACGAGTCGGTAGGATGAAGTTCGTTCGCCCGATGTACAAGGAGCTCTTGAAGGTCGATGCTTCTCTGGCCCGTGAGACCTTTGAGAAGAGCAAAGACTTCTATCACCCGATCTGCCGCAACATGGTGGAGAAGATGCTCGAGGGTAGCGCCAACGTCGGACCTTTCTAGCTTGTCGGTAGTTGAATGCGAATAAATCAAGTAAGGCTCGTCAGTATTCACGGTGAAGGTGCTCTCTCGGCGGTGTGCTTCATGGCATTACAAGTTAGAGCTTGAGGTACTACCACATGTAGCTACATATGCCATCGAGACGTCCTCTTCACAGCTCTATCTCAATGGTAAGCTTGTTCCAAGCTTGCTATTCAAAGGGCTTGAGCATTAGACAACGCCACACACGCGGATCTTTAGGCTATTGACAAGATTTCAATGTCCGAATCAATGATTGTGACAATTCAGTATCATATTTGAGAAATAGAATGGTCATCTACACGGCAAGAAGCAACTCTGACCTTTAATTGGCGCGCATGATCGATCTTCGCCAAGCCTTTTTGGTGGGCTGTTCCTGCCTGCGCGTTTCCCGTCCAGAGCCAATCGTCATCATCTGTTCTCGACGCGACTTTACCTACCTTACATGTACATGCACTGTACTACTGGCCTCTCCACCAATATCCGACGCGACAATCACACACCATTGATATCTCTACACTCACTGGACGCGAATCATGCCTCGACTTCGAAGCGGCGGCAATGCGCCAACACCTGCGAGGACTGACGCGACAAGACGCCCGGTCTTGCGCGAAAAGACCAACATCACCGGCACGCCAGCAGCAGTTGAGACCAGTATGCTCGCGCTCAAGAATTTCAAGCGCAGGCCGCGACAAGGAAGTATGCTGGAGATGGTGCGCCAGCGCAGGTCAAGCGTGGCGCAGTCCCTCATGAATGCGCAAGCGCAGGATGATGATGTGGAGGACACCAGCGTATTCGATCTTGGAAGCGCGAGCGAAGGCGAGGAAGACTTCGCGCCAGAAGCAGAGGGAACGCCCATACAAAAGAGCAAGACCACGAAGTCTACTTCGACGCGCAAATCGGCATCTGCGAGGAAGAGCGTGGCGCCTACACCCGCCGCCAAGAGGAGCAAACGCAAATCGGACGACCTAGAGAGCCCACACTCAGCGCTTGACGCGTTGAGAAAGAAGCACAGAAAGTCCGAAGTATCGCATGTGGAGGACGAGCAATTACCATCAATCGACGATGAACGCCACTCTGCAGAACACAGGATGTCAGAACACGAGCCGAGCCCAGTCCCTGAACCTGTAACCTCGGATGTTCAGGTCCTCAACTCTTCGCCGGAATCGACACCACCAACTGAACCTTCTTCCATCCGCAAGGATCCTCAAGTAGAAGAAGCTGATTTCGCAGTCCCTTCGACAGAAGAACAAGGACGCCCAGAGACGTCGCACGTCGATGCTGAACAAGAAGGGAATGCAGAGGATGACTTGGACACACCAAACGCCACGATGGCCGAACCAGCGGGCAGCAGCTCAATCGGCTCACCCATACCAGAGACCCAGAGCACCGACATCTATGCAGATCCTCTCACGCAAGATTCGCCACCACCATCACCTGAGCCAGCAAGGACACGAGGCAAAGGTACCCAAAAGAAACCGACTGCGATTTCAACAGCAACACTACGCGCTTTGCTCCCCAGACGAACCCAACGATCAACGCAAAGACCCAGACGCACAGAATACGATATCTCTTCAGATGACGAGGAAGGCACAGCGTTCGACACCACTCACTTGGACGAGGACGAAGACGAGCTTGGCGGCAGGATGAGACGGCAGACCAGAAACGCGGCACCTGCAAAGGGCAAGAAGGCAGCAGCGACGGCCAAGTCGACCAAAACCAAATCAAATCAAAGGGCTCCCAAAACAACAGCAGCATCGACACGCAACAAATCCGCAGTGCCACCACAGCCAGCCGCCACTGGCAAAAGCAAAGCGAAGGGCAAGGGCAAAGCCAAACCCACGAGAACATACGGCCGCGCTTCTACTGCCGCCACTACTACTTCCGACAAGGAGAACGAAAACGACAACGACTCCTCATCCGACCGCGAAGACGAGGGCAACACAAGCCTCTCAATGCGCGAAGTCGCCCAGAGCAAGGAATTGGAGGAAGCGCGGCGGAAGTTCGCGGAAGTCGACAACTGGGACCTCGCGTTCGAGAGCATGAGTAATGAAGACCATCGGAGTTCAAGCCAAGGGTGGCGGTGAGCAAGTTTGTTTTTGCGTTCGGCACGTAACAAGAAGCGCAAGCGTAAACACAAGGAAAATGGGAAGACAAAAAGTACTGCAGGTACACGATGCGATGCAGAATCGCTTGACTTTACCCACGCCCACGCTGTTTCCTTTCTCTCCCGGGTGTGTGAATGGCTTTGGGTTACATTGTGCTTTTTTGATGCTATTTTTCGTTCAAGTTAGCTTAAGAAGGAATGAGCTCGAATGAAACACGCAGACCAACTGCTTACCTACCTACGTACCTCGTGTCTCGCTTTCCCATTGAATAAGATAGGCAGGTGACCACAAGCTCTTCGAGAAGACATGACCTGTCTTTCGCAGGCCATGTCTTCTCAGTCGCCAATAATGATGGCACGAGTAGAACTATCATAGCATCATCCGGAAATTCAATGAAGAGGTTGGCTCTCAAGGGACAAATAAATTGGAAACAGATCTAGGCGACGCTGGCGGTACTCTGTCACAATTGAGCTGTACCAGACGAGGGTAGATGGAATAAGATAAGATAGGATAAGCAAGATAGAGAGATGAAAAGGCACATGGACAGTTCAAAAAAGTAGAATACATTTGTTGAAGAGGGCGTTATACTAGTAGTGGGAGTAGTAGTAGTAGCGGTAGTAGTGATTGATGGTGGTAGGATAGCCTGACAGATAAACCGACAGAGCAGAGCAAAAGCAGGCAGGCCGGTGCCAGACTGCCTGCAGTCGATCAATCAGTCAATCCATCGGCATGGACGTCTCAAGTGTGCTGGTGTTTTGTGTGCTTCGGGGCGAGAAAACAAGAGCAAGAGCAAGAACAAGAAAGGCAAAGTAGTGATTTCATCTCCCATTTCTCGGACGGACGCCTGAACTTTCATCATTTTGAGGGAGAGGGACGGAGACTCGATCGAGGAGTCTCGAGAGGCGACCATACAGCGTCTCGTGGGTGTTCCTCACTCTCCCTCGACATAAGAAATAAGAAGAAAAAGGGAAGAAGATAGAATAAAACAGACAGGCAGAATGCCATTCCCATTTCCATTTCCTGAAACGCCTCGGTTTTGGTTCCCTCCTCCGTGGGTCGTCAAACAAAAGTTTTGGTTTCTCCGTGTACTTTGCAAGGAATCCGGACTGTAGATGACAGACCAGAGGCAAACAGAAAGGTAAGTTCGAAGAGTTTCAGAACCGGGGTTGATAAAGCAGTGCTCCGAGAACGCCATCGCTGCAAAACATTGGGAATGCCGTTTGAGGGTGATCATCGCAGAGTCCGACGTGCGCTTCCAGTTCATCAAGGGACTATGAGCTTGATGAAGGTGCTGCGTCGTCCATCTTCACGTCCTCTTCCACGATCGCGCTGCCGCTTTCCTGGGCGCTCTTTATTTCCGAGACGCTCGCTTGTAAAGAAGGGGCGGCAGCGGCGGAAGTAGGACCTGATGTTACAGAGGCTGGAGAGCTCTCACGATCAGGCTTGCTGTCTGATGGCTGCTCTTTCTTGCGTCTGGTGTAGTCGCTTAAGCTCAGCTTTTTGCGAGTCGGATTTGACGCAACGGCAGCAGTGACTGATGGAGAGAATACAGGCCCAGAAGTGCTTCCTGGAACCAGAGTCGCAGGCGATTGTACAATGTTGCCCGTCGACGTACCGTTCGAGGACTGTGATGCGGCGGAAAATGGGTTAGCTGGTGGCGGAGGCATGGACACCCGCATCTCTGGCGATTTAGAGGCGTCCGCAGGAGGTGTATGATGTGCTTCGTTGGGAGGTGGTCCTTGATCTGACTCTGGTGGCTCCGAGGATCGTTGGTCCGTTGATGGATCGGGTGGAGGCTGTGAAGCGCGTGGACTGCTGGGAGCAGCAGGTGGTTCATTGGTAAGAGGCAAGTCGCTGCTTGGTGGATCTGCAACTACCCCAGTAACTGCTGATTCATCCAAAGGCGGGTCGTCCATCTCGACATCGCCATCATCATTGTTCGGCGGGGTAGACGTCGTTGGCTGAACAACTTCGAGCTCCTTTGTAGGCTCAGGCTCGGATTTGGGTGAGACCGGGTCCAGCTTCTCCAAAGGGTTGACATCCATTTCCATTTTGTTTGCGTTCTCCTCCGCCTTTGAGCGAATGGACAAGCGGTATTCTCGGTTGAGAACGTTGTTCCGGGCACATCGCTGGAGCAATCGCTGCTGAAGTGGCACAAAGGGTCGATAGACACGTCGCGGCTCTGGTCGTTGGGCAGCTTCTTCATCAGACATGTCGCATTGCACACTCGAGTCGGCATACACCGGTTTTGGTGTTCTAGACCTCTTCGCGGAAGCCTTGCTTGTCGCACTAGATGTAGTAACCGGTTTCGGCCGTTTGGCACTCGTGGGTTTTGCAGATGGGAGACCGGATTGTCTCGAGGTCCCAGAGTCCGCATACCTGGACGAACTGGTAGGAGGCAAGCCTAGTTGCTTTGTAGTTGTAGCACTTGGCGTGTTTAGGGCCGAGCCCGCGCTGCTACGTTTCTTCTTAAGCTGCTTGCTGGAAGCTTGCTCATCTTGTTTGGAGAAGAGTTCTTCGACCTTTGCAAGCTTCCGCCTCTCTCGCTCCGACATCTCCGCAGTGCCATTAGCAGAGTAATGTGTGTTGGGAGTGATGTCTCTACTCGCAGACCCTCTTTCAGCAGAGCCGGACGTGGAACGGGAATCGGTAGGTTCGTCGTCCGCATCAGCTTTGCGTGCCTCACTGCCCGACCGACTGTTCACCGCGTGAGTATTGAGCGGTGAGATCTGAGGGGCTGCTTTCTTCTTCCGGGCGGCAGGCTTTGTTGGTTTGACTGGCTCACTTTCGGGATCGACATCCGGATCTCGTCTGTCGAAGCGGGCCATCAAGCAATGTTCTCCGCGGTTGCATGCACACGGACCGCAGTGGGCTAGTATAGTAGACACCCAAGATGAAATACCCGACATGTCCTTCTCTGACATATTGCCGCGACTTCGCCCATTGAGTCCAGAGAGTCCGCTGCTGACGTCCCAGGCGATTGCGATTTCCTCGCCAACTTCGATATCGCGGGCCGCAATGAAGCAGAAATGGTAGTCGGCCGGCCCAGTGATGATGATCTTGAGCTCGGCATTTGGAGAGCAGCTACGCCTGATGTATCGCATGGGTGTGCCTTCGTTCCTCGCGTCGATACATATGGGCAGCTGGGAATGAAGGAAAACAAATGGTTCCGGGTGTCGGAGAGTTGACCAGCGTGTGGCCGGGTCCTCGATGTATTCGTCTTTCCATGTGAGGTGACCGCGTAGCTCACCGATGCAGGCGTGTGTAGCTATCGGTTCAGTCACGGTGGCGTATCTCCACATGGCCGGCTGTCCATCGAGGCCTTTGTATGTCGGATCGCTGCGCTCACGCACCTCGAAGGATGGAACACCGTCAATTATACTGATGTCTCCGTCCCAGCGTTGGAACACGTTGTGCGGTTCCACTCCGTTGGTGACCTCGACACAGTCGTCAGGGTTTGTCAGCCACTTCTGCATCGAGCTGTAGAGCTGAATGTCGGGAACATTGGTGTGTGGTACATTGTACTGATCCTCACGGTATATCCGGATGAACTCGGCCGAGTACAGAGGAAACATGGCATCCGGCGAGCGCGAAACACTCCGCCTATGGTTCACGGTGCCATTGCGCTTACGAGGATTGGTAGCTTGGAGTGCGCCGGCGGTGGAGGTTGATGCGCGGTGATTGGTCTTTGGCCGTTTCGTAGGTGGCTGCTGATCTCGAGGGCTCGCGCTGTTCCTGTCGTGTCGTGCTTTGTCCAGTGGCCATCCGTTTGAGAGGGCAGCGCCCGCGGCGTCTTTGGTGGTCTTTTTCTTGTGGCTTTTGGTGGCCTGTCGCTTGTTGCCGTTCTGTAGTCCATAGCGGGTTTGTTGGCGGATGTGTGCGGCCTGCGCGTTGACAGGTCTTTCGGGCCGACAGTCAACGCACCAATGGTCCAGGTCTTCGGGCAGGCTGTCGCCGTACTGTGGGTAGTAACAGATGATGTGCTGCCATTTATTGCAGGTGTCGCAGGCGACGGTGTTGCCGTCGTCCTCGTTGAAGCCGCATATGCAGTTTATCTGACCGTCATCCTCTTCCTCGTTATCGTCTGGATTCTGGTGGGGAGCGTAGTGCGGTGCATGGTTTGGCGACGGGCTGGCGACGCGCCCGACGTACGTCTTGGGTTCTTGACCGTAGGCAGCGGTGGGCCGGAAGAGGTCTGTCATGCTATCACGTCTGCGATCAAAGTCGTCGTGTGTGGTGACGGGTTTAGGTGACGGGATCTTCGCCGAGCCTGCGTCGCATGACGGGAAGGCTGCTGAGTGGCGCCCGATGGCGGAAGCGGTCGACACCGTACAGGTGTGCGCAATGGAGTGGACGGCTTTCAGACTCGTCGTCGTGGACAAAGGAAGGCCGGCTTGGCGGTCAAGAGGGACTGAAGAGCGGCGGCAGAGCGGCGGGCGCCAATGCGTGCAGAGGACGGCGCGTTACGTGGTCGCGAATGGATTGAGATGAGAGTGTCGTAATGTAGCATAGACCGAGGATGCGAGTATGGGCGCGGTGCTCGCAGACGTGTAGCGTCGTGGCGGTGGTGTGGTGGTGGACGTGGAGGGAGAGAGGACGGCAGGCGAGTCTGGTAGTCAGTTGGCCTCACGGGCGGAGCGGATACAGGCGCATAGGAATCGAAGGGCGACAGAGGCGTGGGAGGGAGAGGGAAATGAGCGGTGGTATCGGTGGTGTGTGTGTGTGTGGGTGGGTGGTGATTAATGGGGGGAAGAGAGCGAGAGAGAGAGCAGCGACCAGTGCTGAGTGCCTACCCTACTTCCACGACTCTGCGTGCAGCGAGCAGAGAGCAGTTCGACTTTGCGTAGCCTGAGGCAGTTGCGCACGGGCCTCCGCGCTAGCCGCTCGACTTTCAAAGCAGCTCGTCTCGACTCCTGTGCTCTGCTAGCACGACGGTACCTTATTATTGCTGATGCCATATTTTGACTCTGCTGGCTGCTGGGAGGGAGAGAGCCATGCGTGCCGCCACGCGGAGCATCGCCAACACATTTCCGGCAGCGGCAGTGCATGCGAAGCAACGGTACACCCTCTTTCTCGACTTGGACTGGACCGTGGCGAGTTGGCTTTGAAGGCAGGCAGAGAGCTGCACGCATCAGCAGCACGAGAGAGAGGGCGGCGACATGAGCAGCAGCAGCAGCGGAAGCAAGCAGCAAGCAACGAGCGAGCGATAAGACGAAGGGCGGGGCACTCAGTCAGGCAGGGGATTCCGCCCATCTTCCACTGGCCAGTCATGAGCGCCCAGTGTTGCTCTAGCGCCTGCGAGCTGACGTGCACGCCGACTAGCTGAAGTGTAACGCGTTTGGTGCGAGAAGTGCGAGAAGTTGAGGAGCGTTGCATGCTGTGCTGTGCGCTATCTGCCGTCGCAGCTTGAAGCATCACGACTTTCGCCCTTGACAATTATCATCATCAGCATGGCAAATCTTTGCTGGTCTGCGTGGTGGTAATCATGGTCATTCTCATCAAACGAGACAGGCGGACGGCTACGCTCAACCTTCCCACGGTACGCGACGGCGGCGGCGCTTTTTCCGAGACCGCTCCCTGTGCTAGTGAAATCACCATCATCTCAAACCTCCACCCACCACCTGGCACCTTCCCATTTCCATCTCCTCGAGTCTCCTCGATTCTCCTCCCAAGCCAACAGTATCCGCAAATACCCGCACACACAGACACACACTGCCTGATTGTGTGTTCAAAATTATCCGCCAGCCTCCTGAGCATACATTTCCTCTTCATCGCATACCTATCACACATCGTACCGCACCCGCGCCTACCTGTCTTCGTCGCCGACTTCCACTACTGCACTTCACCATCCGATCTCGATCGCCATGCCAGAACGACATCATCTAGAACCCACTACCACGTCAGAGCCTCTTAGTAATACCCGTAGTACGGATGAGCTCTAGCAATCTTGTCGACAGCACGCTCTTCCTTGGCTCTCTTCACAAACCACACCTCACCTTGAAACACCCTGCCTCCACCGTTTGGTCATGAAAGAAAGAGAAGCACAGCAAAGTGAATACAATTGCAGCAAGCTTCATATCGGGGCCGATATGCATACTGTCTCGGCGGTAAAGGATCGATGCTTGTCTACTAGAGCCGCTGATGTTACTGCATATGGCTGGCCACTATTAATTCGAGCGAGCGATAAGCCAAGTCCAAGATCATGTCGATGACATCTGGAACAACTTGGTCCGAGGTGCGAAGGTAGGTTCTGATGGTGATATTGCGTGTCAAGCGTGGGGTGAGGCTGTGGATGTTGCTCGTAAACGTGCAGTAGGCAGGTATGCGATCGCGTAGTGGGCTCCTAGTACAGTATGGCTCTCAAATTTGTCTATCTGTACATGTCACCGAGGAAAGAGTCACCTACAACACAGCAGCGAACTGAAAAACACGAAACGGAGGAGGGTGTTACTGATTTCAATAGGAAGTGCAAATCAGGCCGACCAGAATGCCATTGCCCAGAAGCACAACTCCAGCCGTAGCTCAGACTCTCAGGAAAGGAAAGGAAAGGAAAGCCAAAGAAAGATCAGTACCGGCCACTCCCATCCCCACTATCAAAAACAATCTCCGGCTCCCTCTTCGACCAAACCAAACTAGCCCGCGGCCCTCCAACTTTGCTTCTTCGCTTCAGCGCCTGATCCAACATTGTTTTGCGGCTGCCATGCAAGGGGCAAATACTCTTCCCTCCACTCTTGTGCATCGCGTGCAGTGGGCACAGAGGGCTGCCGGGTAAATGGTCGGGGACGTCCATGCGCAACAAGGCCTCCGCGTCGACGTCCTCGCAGTCAGAGTCCTCTTCGGCGCGCGCTTTGCTGATGTGTGCTCGCATGATCGCCTGCTCGTTTCGTTTCGTGTCGTGGTAGCGGGTGGCGAAGGGCGTCTGGCTGAACCCCGTCACTGTTAGATCCTATTCTTTGATATTGTTGCGGTCTGCGAGGAGGGACTCCTTGCGCCGCGGTTTGCGGAAGTGTGAGAGCGTGCGTTTGATCGGGGTGTTGTTGATGATGTTGGTGGCCACACTGTTGTGGGTTGCTTGCCGAGCGATGGGCGTGAGAGCTGAGCGTCTGCTTTTGAGGAGGCTGTTGCTGCGAGTGCCTGACTTGCGCGGATTGGGAGCGCCGCTGAGCTCGGCTCCAATGTCGTGGAAGATGCTGGACCGTTTGCGGGAAGCAGCTGCCGCTGCTGATGGTGCGACTGGCGATGGGGTTGCTGCTGGCTCTGGCGCACGTGGCATTTCTGATGCTGGCGCTGCTGGACGGAGCGAGGATTTGCGCGTGGAAAGCGACGTGTGAGACGGCGATGGACGCTCGCTCTGCAAAGATCGATGCAGCATGGTGACTCTGGAGGATTTTGACGTCGAAGTGACAGGAGATGAGGCTGGAGTGTCCCCAGGGCGATGATGGACTCCTGGCGTTCCTGGTACCTCTATCGAGACACGTCTGGTCCGATCATAGTCCTCACGCAACGGCGGCAGCGGAGTGAATGGCGACGCCTGGCCCATGTCAGAGATGTCAGAAATACTAGCCCGTCGCTTCTGCGCAATCACTTCCGACGAGTCTCTGTCCTTACTGCCGCTGGCGTTCGTTCCTGCAGTCAAGGGCGACCGGCCTCCTGAGCTCTGCGATGGGTCCGAATCACCCTGCCGTCTTCTGTTCCGCGCGAAGTAGGGTGGCAGAGTCAATGGCAGTGGTAGTGTGATGTCTTCGGACATGCGTCTCCAAGACACTTTGACGGGCTCTATTACGGCAGTGGCTATTTTTGGACGAGCCGACGACAGATCTTCAGCTACAGCGCTGCTGCCCGGGCCTGGGGGGATCGCTCGATCATTAATTTTTCCTTGAAGCGACGCTGTGCTTGCTGTGCTTGCCAGCGCTGCGGCTGCCGGTTTGGCACTCGGAGCCGGCAACCCAAAGACGCCAAAAATGCTCCCGCGCTTCTGTCTCTTCTCCGCCACGTCGTTGCTCGTCCCTGACCAGATCTCTTGGTGCTGCTTCTGCTGTTGGTTCTCGGGTACCTGAGGGATTTCAACGGCACGACGTATGAACGGCCGAACTGGTTCTGCTGGCGACAATGTTGGAGTGAAGCCCTGCCGACTGGACATTTTGGTGCGCATCGACGAGAAGTAGTTGTCGTCAGTCTGGAATGGATTGGTTTCTGATTTACCAGTGCCCCAGGAACGAGGGGTTCCCGGCAGCGGATCCAGTGTGTGAGGGCTGATTGTGCTTGTGGGCTTTCCTCGACTGGACGAGCTTTGCTGCGTCTTTTGACTTTGGCTCTGGCTTGTGCCGGAGTGATTGCGAGTTAAGGGGACCTGTTGTTGTTGTTTGCTGTAATTTGCGGAGTCCCGGCTTGGGGTCCGCGACAGAGATGTAGCGCCGGCTTTGTGGCGCCCTCCTCCCCCCCTCTGATGATGAGGTTTAGTCGCCTCGGCAATATCGAGGGATGCTGAGGAGCGAAGGATACCTGGTCGCTTGCTTGATTTGGGTTGACGCAGAGTCGGCGAGGTTGATCTTTTCTTCGATGGCGAGTTCGTTCGCTTGGTAGAAGGAGAATCTGTCCGGCGTTCGGCTGAGGCATGTGATGATGACTTTGTTTTCATTCGCGGACGCTTGGGCGGTGGCAGTTTCAGCGAGGTCACGGCGACTGTCGAGTTGTCAAGGAAGGCTTTGAGCGAGTCGTATGTGCCTGATTGCCCTAATGGATCGCCATCGCGACTGTCTTCTACGACTTTGGGTATGCCGTACGTTGGCGAGCGAAGTGGCGGGGTGGCCTTGATTTTTGTCACGCGTTGCTTCTTCGTGGTATGCTGGAGCGGCTTGAAACGCTTGCGAAAAAGTCGCATATCGGATCGGCGGCACAGCTGGTATGCAAAACTTGATGCCGCCGATACTAATGAGCTTTTTGTGGAGGAATCTGTGCTTGGGGTTTTTTTGTGTGGTTTCGCGAAGGTTTCCATTTTGAAAAGTGACATGGCTTGGTCCGTGGGAGCAAAATCGTCGTCATTCAAGGTGAAGGGTCGTCCTAGGTGTGCTGCTTCGGCGGTTGAATCATGTTGAGCATCAGCAAGCTGCTGATCAGGCGCCGAAGACCTGCGAGATTGATCGAGGGAGGAGCTTCCGCCCGAGCTCAAGCCGGTCCCAGGACGCCCTCCCAGGAGCTGTAGTGATAACTCCTCGGTGGAGGATGCCCACCATGTCGCTTGAACCTCTCCTGATCGATCGTCCTGTCGTTCGTGTGCGTCCTGCGGTGAATCCGTGGGTCCCCAATCTCGTGATCCTCTTGTTCCTAGCGTTCGTCCTCGGGATGGCGACGGCTCTTCGACTCGCGACGATTTTGGTGAGAGCTCGGTCTCGCCGAGGAGTGGCGGCGCTCGTGGTGAGGGCGCCGCGAAGAGCGGGGTGGAGAATGAGATCGGGGCCTCGACCGTCTCGGTCGGTTCGCTCGTTCCCATTCGTTGTCCTTGCGCTGTTGTCGCTCCAGATTCGCCAGTTCCTGGTCGACCTTCGCCTTCTCCCTCCCACTGAACTTCTTGAAGCAAGCTACCGGATAGATGCTGCATACTCCAGCAAGTGCGGCTGTTGCGAATAGGAAAATTGCTCGGTGGTAACTTTTCTCTTTGTTCAGTTCCTTGTAAAAGCCCATGGTTGAGGTGAAAGATAACAGGGGAGACGCTTAGGTGGATGCGCAAGCTGAGCACATGAGTATTGTGTTGTGTGAAATGTTGGTCAGAGCTTGGTCCGATGGCTTCGGTGCTGTGAGGCTTGCGTGTCGGTGGCACGCAGGTATGCAAGAATATGCAACACGAGTGAAGCGTGAAGAGCTGATGAAGCGTGAAGAGCTGATGGAGCGGGCTGCCGGAGAATTGTAGGCTGCAGTATGTTGGTTGTTGTTGTGATGTTATGATGAGTGGCAAGCACAGAAGCAGCGGATGGGTGTTTGAAGGCGGAAGGAAAGAGGGAAGCGCGGTCGTCGAGTCTGTTTTCAACCTCACTTGATAAGTCACCACTAGGGAACCTGCGACGGAGAGACTGGGAAGCGGCCCGCAATGTGCTGCCTTATTGACGTCGCTTGTACTAGGAGCAAACAACTTTCATGTGTTCCCGATCTCATCATTAGCACGTGATTCTGTCACTGTCTGACATCCAATGTGCGCTGGTGAGAGTGCTCGGTGCTCTACGAGGCCGCAGGTATGGGAAGATACATGGAGAATTTGAATTTGACGATACTTGCCTGCCTGTGGCACCCGGTATGAGGACACTTGAAAAGAGGTTCCAATTCCCTCAAGCGCTCGCAAATCACCTAGTCCGCTTCGCCTTCAGTCCTGATTGTCTTTTAGCAGAGTCCCTAGAGCTCTCTACCAACTGTACCAACTGAATCGCATAACAAGCCACCCCAATTAGGACTTCTGATTACAGCCAAGCCCACGTGACATCGACCCGTCCCTTGTCGCGCGATGCAATTTGATCGAAAGCTGAATAGCTGACGTCGAGATCGTTTGGCTCGCATCCAGTACATCGGTCGACGACCGTAAGATCAACACTTCTGGATTCCCCACGAACATCGTCGAAGCGCTTCGCGCGCAGCTTCAGCCCGCATAGAGGATTGTTGTTTGAATTGCCGCCCGTCGAGCTTGAGCTGCCAGCTGCGTCGAAGATTATGTGGGAAACAGAGACAATGTCGTCAGAACTACTGCTGGTCACGCCACAGGCGCCGAGTCCTGTCTGATAATACGTGAGGTCGCCACTGAAAGTCTCGGAGTTGGACGGTAGAGGTAAATTTGCCGATTTGCTAACACCGGCGTCAACGCAGGTACTGCATGAGGATCTCGAGATTCATACCTTGACTTCTGAGTGAGCCCTACAGCTAGACCGATAACCAATGCGAGGAGAGCCAGAATCGCCGCGAGGAGTACCAGTAGGAATACGTTCCGCCTCATCCCGAGATACTTCTTGTGCGGTGGCATGGCCGAGTCCAGCTTCTGTCTGAAGGTTGATCCTGGAGCGCGAGTTGTAGAGCCATTGTCGGCGGTAGCACCTGTATGTTCCCATTCAGGCACTTCGACCTCCTTATCAGCGATAGGGTGACCAGCCATGGCTGACTGGTTGGAAGATTGTCAAGAAGCGATGATAGTCCGAATGCACTTGTGTGTGTATGCGCGAAAGAAAAGGTCTACCCGAGTAGTGCTACTTGACCGCAGCAACAATAAGGACGCGAAAACATGGCAGCGTGCTACAAGGCGCCCATAGGTCGATATGGTTTGCCGGGTAATCAAGCGAGTCAACCACCACCAAGCTAAGCGCGAGGTCGAGAAAGGACAGGGGCAAACACGCGCTTGCTTCTTCGGGCATGGAATCTTGGCGGGCCCGGTTTCTTTCACGTTCAAGTTACCACTGATCTCACTCCATCGACTTCACTACTACCCAGTACTCGACTTTTCCCTGTCTTACCAACCAGTCCAACCAGTGCATACCTATCTCCCAAATTGCTGATCTGAGACCTACAGAACGCATTGGGCTGGTTGATGAATAGATAAACTGCACGGATCATAAACTGCACGTGGTCTGGACACAATCCATGACACACTGCCCTGCCTTCTTGACACTGTGGATGTTTGTCACTGTCTCTGTCGGCTCATCCGTCTTTTTTCTTTAGGCGGGGGGGAGATGAGTGTCGCTAAGATGGTCACCTAAAACCGGTGGTTTGTGGTGTTAAATTGGCGGATTGTCAGCAAGAGAGTCCATTCTCTGATACATGTCTCCTGTTGGACCACGTGTTCGCATTTGATATTATTAACAATGCTGACGAATTGGGGAACACCTGATGCCAGTGAAATATTGGCAAGTCGAATCCACTTCGCCGCCTCTCCCGAGCCGTTTCGCCTTTAGGATCTCATTGAAGCACCACTTCATGGCTGGTACTGGCTCGACTCGTTGTACCGATCAGTGGGATAGGAGTTGACACTGGACCATCTCATGGGTTTTGCTTTCTAGATATAACTATTTTCGCTGACCACCTGCAGAGGTCGATGTATCTGCTCCCGAAGCATTCATCGGCATGCTACGACTGCCGTTTTAGGAGGCGCGTTCGGCTGTACTGCTCGTAAGAGCCAATCGCTCAGTCCCCACTTCCACTTTGCTCAGTTTGGTATAGCTATCATTCGCAATGGCTTCTGCAGCGGGAGTACTGTAACGCCAACCAAACTGCTTGTATAGCAAGGTGACTCGGTGCCATTGGAACTGCCTCCAGTGACTTGCAGGTAACTAACATAGTTCCTTTGACAGATGAGTTGTCCTTGATACAATTTGCCGGTCTAGAAGGGCTGTGGCGACTTTCGATGGAGCGACTAGCATCGCCCTCTGCAATGATATCGGCATTTTGTTCCCAGTGCCATACCACTATCAGTTATCCTGTATGTAAAGCAGAACTAACCCGCCTGCAACGATACTTCGACCCACAGCGGTACATGTAGATCTCTAAACTCTTGAGACTGCTTCCACACGGCAAACTACGATCACCGCAGAGGGTGCGAACACCTTCAGGTGCTGCTGCTTACCTATCTGGTTTCATCGGCGAGGTCATAGATCGTACTCTTTCAAAGCAGCTCGCTAGTATTGCGAAGAAGTTTGGGAAGCTGTGCTCGGGGTACAAGGCACTGCCACGTTCACTAGATTGATGTCCCATCAACTATGTCACATTCGTCAACGACGACCCTGAAACCACTTTTCGCGATAGCTTTCGCGGTGTGCTGTTCGCAGCCTTTGGATTTGATTGCAATGTATCTACATCAACAGCTGATGAGAGATACGATTCTTCGAGCTCGGCGGTTCATTGCTCGTAAGTGTGCACACCTAGCCGGAGCAATACGATGCTGGGGTGCTGCGTGTAGCTGACCGGGCATGAACTTGGTTGGCACCCATACGAAATTACGAATATTACCTCCTTCGATTGATCTAATGCTCCACCAAGAAGACGAGAAGCATGGTGAACAGAAGTGCTTGGGATTTGTGCAATGATTTGGAATAAACCGCCATTGCCGTTTGACGAATCCGTGTTCTGCAACGGATGTACCCAGTGGTTTTGTGTCTTCCTAGACTTGTTTGCCCAGCATTGAAAACCAGAAAGTAAGGGACAGATAGAACTGGTCGAGATTGCGATCTCGACGACAATAGGATGTCAATGATGCTATTGTCTACTTGGTCATCGAGGAGATCATGTTTCAGCGCTGGAGCAGCAGCGAATCACGACGGCCTTACCAAACGCCTCCATTGCGAAGGTTTGACCCAGCATACAATAACAAGATGATGTACAATGAATGGACAGATGCATTAGGCAATAGCGATTGGTCGATGTAGCCTCGACACGGACCCCTAGCCTTGGGTGAAACGGGCTCACGTGGCTGTGTATCTTACCACCTTGATCTGAAGCCTCAACTTCAGCTTTCTTTGTACATCGGTCTGACATCTTGACATCAACATCAACTTTACTTGATTTCCATCATTTGCAACAGTTGAACTGTTAGACACCTTTTGCAAATCGCGTTTGGAAGCCGCCTCACAGACCGCAGTCTCCGCAGCCCCCAAATTGCCTCCACCCGCATTTTCGAACCTGTGTAACTCGTTCACCATCACGATCAGCAGCCTTGCCGCGCCCTGTCGCACGCATTACAGCGAAATTACCAGCTTCTCCTCTTGACGAGACACCGGCTGGGGTCTCAAGCTTAGCATCCATCGCCATCCGGAACTTGGATTCCTGGAAGACTGAGACACTCAGGAGAACCTTTGTAAGAACAAATGTTTGTGCAAAGCGCTGAACAAGACTAATCAGAGAATCAGATCAACAACACAGAACGAATGAACTCTACCAACATGGAAGGTCTGGGACGCGATCATCAATTGCCCCACATGGCCAAACCTACCTGGAGGCGTGGCCAGGAAGGCGACACCGCCGTCAGGATTCTTACTTCAGCAGAAAAACCAGTGCACGACTTCGAGCTGCCACTTGGTAGTGGCCTGGAAGAAAGCACCGCGACGCTCAAGAGGTCCTACTTCCAAGCCTTCGATGCAGTCGCCGCTCAAGACGACGCGTTGACAAGAGGTTCCATCGGCTATGACCACGATCTGCCTCACAATTTCTGCGTCAAGAGACCGGAGAAGAAGCGCAGAGACAGCATCAGAGACGACAGTAGCACCCGCACAAGCAGCATCAACGATGTGCCATCGGCAGCGTCGAGCTCGCCACCGCGTCCTGCAGCTGCGGCCGAAGCGCCAAGACTCCCTACGATTGTCCTCACCACAGAAGAAGCGGCGACATCCAGCGAAGCAAACAGTGCTCAAATCCCGAAGGAGCTTGAGATCGACGGCAACGCAGGCTTCGATCCTCACCACGCTGAGAACAGCGGGCAGCAGCCCAAGCGGACGTACCTGTACAAGGGCAAACGGTACGAGGTACAGGGCGACGAGCCGGTGGAATGGCTGAAGGACGTCAGAGAGGTGCCTCTTCAGGCAAGCAGAGCTTCTGTATCGAGCGTGCAGGCCAGGCAGCACAGCAAGAGCTCTGCTACGCCCAAGAAGGGCACTCCCTCTGGCGTCGCCGCTCGCACGCGTCAGTCGCCACGAAGCAGCTCGATCAGGTCGGATCACGCCGAGAGAAGGAGATCAGGACGACGCGTGGGTTGATTGACGGTGATGGGTAGTGAAGTAGTAGAAGTGTATATTATCTCGGTGGGATCTAGTAGCAATTCCCAGGCTCATGCATAGGGTAATAGCGTATCCAAATGTCCTTGCCAGTGAGATGTCTGAAGTCTGTTCGTACGCTCTCAATGGTGAGTACGATTAATACCAGGATGATTCGGAGGATATTACCACATGGAAACTTGCGTGTCAGTAAGGTGCTATAGATTGTCCGCACCATCTCAATGGCAAACGACCGAGAATTTGCAAGTGATGCGGAAGGGATCACTACATCGACAACTCCTCGCCAGTAAAGTGCTCAAACATTGTTCGCAGTCGCTCACTGGTGTCCAATTGTAGCTCTCAGAACTGGTAATAACATAGTACCACGTCGACGTCTGCACATCAGTGAGATACTACAAACCTGATCGTAGTCTCTCGTTGGCGAGGAGTAAGATCTCAGAGCAGGAGCTATCAGATCGTACCACATGAGATCAGCCTGAGAAATTGCGAATTCAGTCGCTGCCCTCGGACTCGATCTCTCAGACTGATGTAGCGCAACTTGAATTGAGCGGTGCCGATAAAAGTTCTTAATTGTTTGTTGTCTTCGTCGAGCGCCTGTGCCAGAGCCTCAGAAGAAATCACGTTACAAGTAGTTCCTGTCCTGTGTTGCCCTCGTTGCATCACGATCGGACGGAGGTTATAATCCGTCGAGAGCGGTCCCGTCGTCGCGCAGATTCCGTCGATCGAGACAATGAATCGCTTCATCTTCAGAACCTGCCTGGGTGTTAGCATGAACGATGAAGAGCATATGTATATTGTTGTTGAGTGCAATTGTATTGTCTCCCCCACGAAGTGACGAATCACGGAAATGGGCAGGACCCACAGCAAGAATCGCAAGATCGGCGTGAAGACAGGGCTTCTAGCGCGAACCTTCCCAGCCACTTCACTTCAATCAAGATTCTTGAACCATCTCAACCTCACTTGCCGGCGCGGGCGAGGATTCGGTACCCGTCCCTCCACTCTGTAGTAGCCACAAAACAAACCATCATCCATAGCGGCGCCGAGAAACGGGCAAGTATCCTTTCGATCTCAATACATCATCTCACTCTCTTTCACTTCCATTCGCAAAACAACCCATTCACTCCCCGTCTGCGCGCACCCACATCCCACCAACCACCACCACCACCACCACAATGCCCTCCCTAACCGCCCACCTAACGGGCCTAGAGCCCCTCCGCCTCCTCGAAGCAACTCAACACCCCTTCCTCTCCGACGCAGCAACCTCGCAGCTCGCGCCCGCACACCTCAAGAAATGGCTAGCCCAAGACCGGCTGTACGCCATGTCCTACGTGAACTTCATCGGAACGATGCTCTCGCGCCTCCCAATTCCAGGCTCCTCAGAGCGCCAGCAAACGCTCGAATGGCGCGTCGCAGAGCTCCTGATCGACGCGCTGGTCAACATCAAGCGCGAGCTGAAACTGTTCGAAGACACCGCTAGCGCGGAGGGCTGGCTGGAAGACATCTGCGACGCGATCCCGACGCCGCAGACGCGCGCGTACCTCGATCTGTTTGCGGGCGCGGCGCAGCCCGCGCGGCCGGTTGTGGTCTCGCTCGTTGCGCTGTGGGCTACGGAGGAGTGTTATCTGCGCTCGTGGCGGTACGCGTGGTCGAAGATGGACCATGCGGTGCCGTCCAAGGATAAGGATGTCATGCAGAGGGTTTTCATTCCGAATTGGAGTTCGAGCGAGTTTGAGGCGTTTGTGAGGCGGATTGGCGGGTTGGTCAATAAGTATGGGACTACGCTTGAGGAGGGTAGTTGGGAGTGGCAGGAGTGTGAGGAGGTTTACAGGCAGGTTCTTTGGGCCGAGAAGGGATTTTGGCCGGATGTTTGATGGCTTCGGGGGAGGCTGTAGGATTGACTGGATTGGAAGACCTCTGGTTTGGGTGCCCAACCGCGGTCTCTGGAATATCATGCAATATGACCTAACGTTAAGATACGAGCTGATGCTAGCCTCCGATTGCTAAGGCGATCGGTCGTTGGGCTTCTCGTTTGATTGACTATACCATAACAGTGCTACGACTTTTGTCCAAAATGGAATGGGCACACGAACGAATAATGATACATCGTATTTTCTTTAGTTTAACCAACTGTAATATGCAACGTACAAATATAGTATACACGAACTCACGCCTGATCGGCTCACATGACCAATCTAAAGAAGACTGGAGCGCACTCTAGTTCAGGCCTCTGCCTTCGCTCTCGCTCAAGAACACAACCAGCCTCCACACCTTTTTGACCAACAACTTGGCCTCCTCCTCAAGAGCCGGCTCAAGCTCACCAACGAGCTCTTGAGGAGCACGGTGATTCGTGATGCCATCCACAACAGCGTGGACCAGGAGCTCTTCCTGAACACCCAAGTACTCAACGACTTTCTTCTCCACCATGGGTCTGATCTGCGTCTCGATGCTTTCGTCCGACAAAGACGCCCAGCGGACCTTGTACGCGAACAAGGCGTCGACGTCAGATGGAATCTCGGCCGCGAGCTGCTGACGTGCGGCGGCGCGGTCCTCGTCGCTGAGATCGGCACCGTTGGTGGGCAGGGTGGAAGTATCGGCAAGCGGTTTGAGGTGTGTCTTGCGGCCAGCGGTAGCTGCGTCCTCCTCGTCTTCCAACAGACCTTCGAGCTCGGCAACACTGCGCTTGGAGGCTGGCGCTGCCGCCGTAGCCGCGGAAGCCTTGTTTTTCGCGGCTCCAAGGCTGAGCTTGAAAGCACCACCAGCTGTAGCAGGCTCAGCATTAGATCTCGAAGCCATGTCGTTGTCCAGCTGGTCGAGGAAGGCGTCCGCTTGGCCGCGAGCTTCAGCATTCCTGGCCTGTTGGTTGGAGGCTTCCTTGAGTTCGTTGGCACGGTCGGCGTCGTCACGGCGGGCTTCACCATCACGATAGGCGCCACGTTTACGCAGCCAGGCCGAGCGGTCGACGTAATACTCTTCATGACCCAGGCGGCTCTCTTCGTCATCATTCCACTTGCGCAGGCGTTCAACCATGATTTCCTTCTGCCTCTCCTTCTGATCCTTGGTCCTCGCCTCATTTTCGCGATCACGTTGACGAGCACTGCCAGAGACGCGCTCGCGGTTCAGCCATTTGCGTTCTTGGTCAATGTATTGCTTCTCGAGCTCTTCTTCGCGCCTCTTGCGGCGACGTGCTTCAAGCTCTTCGTCACTCTCTTCCGCGTCTTCGTCCTCTCTGTTCAATGAGATCCCGTTAATCGCCCCGTTCGCACCCACAAAGGTGACACCGTTGGCATAGTCAGATGGCATTTGGCCGCGGTGGCCTCTTGGCCCAGAGGGTGCGCCAGACGGGCCTGTAGTGCGGTCACGAGGGCCCAAAGGTATTCCGTTTGTCGCGCTCGCAGAGTTACCTCGCGGTGGGGAGGCCAGGCGGCTGAGACGTGAGCCCATAGCGCGCTGACGTTCCTTCTGCTCCATTTCCTCCTCTTGCCTCAGCTTGTCCAGATCACGGCGGGTGGAACGGTCACGGAAAGCTGCGATCTCAGCTCGAATGCCATGACGGAACTCCTCGGGAATGTCTGCAAGTTCGTCTTCGCCCTCAGTAGCAAGTGCGACATGGAGGACCTCGGGGTTGTCGCCATTCCTCTGCTCGACATTCATGTCCCCCACAGCACCATTCGCGTCGCCATTAACAGCCGCGTTTGCCGTGAAAGCAGTGGTGTTGGTGAGCGAAGTTATGCATTGGTGCATATCATCCTTGCAGCTGTCGAGGCGGAATTGACGTGCATCTTCATCCTCGTTACGCTTGCTTGTCCACTCTTCGATGTACTTGTGGCTTGCCTCGTCCACGACGACCAGCAGCTTAGTCTGCTTGACTTCATTGTTCTCACCTTCGCGGATCACCTGGCCAGCTTTGAACGCGGGTACCTCAATGCCTTGGCCGAAAAGCTCATTCGCAGCCTCGAGGGAGTCGACATCTTCGTATTCTGCGAAGCCGAACTTGCACTTCTTGTCGTCAGCGTCCCACGCTCTAGTCCAGCGACGTAGCTTCCCGGCGCACCGTAAGATGTTCTCAATGGCTTCGTCCTCCGGCGCCTCGCTGCCCATGCCGCCCACAAAGATGGTGCGAGCCACTTCCTCCCTCGTCGGCGGTTGAATGGCCAACATACTCTCGCGAATCTGCGCGCGGTCGCGCTCGATGTTCCTGCTGTCGGACCCCAGCCCCGCCCTTCTGCTGTTGCCTCCAAGCGGCTCTGCATTTCCTCCCCTGCCTTCACGCCCTCCTCGTTCGCGATCCGCTGCGGGCGGCCCCCTCGGCTCGACTCCCAGCCTGATGACCGACGCAGTGTGATCCACGCCGGGGATGGTGTATTGTGGTGTAGCCGAAGGCGGCGCATCCATGCCTGGCACGGCGTAGGTTGGCGGAGGCGCGCCATAGGCACCTGGAGGTGCACCGTAATTGTAGGCCATTATGCTTGGAGTGAGTTGGTTCCGTTTGATGCAAGACCGCGGCCGTGATCAGCTCGGTGCTTGAAAGTTGTGGGTGGAAGCAGAACTGCGATGCGCGCGAGTCATGTTTAGGCTAATTCAGGCACCCGCTTGGGCTGCATCGTTTCTGCGACCAATAAACATCTTTGATATAAAATGCACATCTAATAACTCGGCGAGCATCAAAAACCCTCGAAGCTGATTCGAGCATTCATTACATCGTTTCATTATATGTATACAAACCAATCTATCGTTCAACTCCGTCAGAGCAGCAAAAGTAAACCGCTTCCCAACAAAACCGCCCAATGCATGTCATGCAGCTTCGAAGCTTCGCTGCCAGCTACTGACGACTGACCGGCCTGGTCGATTGAAGTACTCTGAGTGGCTTGTGAGCTCTGCGTTTCCCTTGCATCGGTCGAGCTTGAAGAGCCGTCCACCACAATCCCTGAAGATGCGGCTGAAACAGTGTGTCCAGATATGGTAGCGTCGGATCCGCCTGCTGTCAGAGTCACAGTGCCGATCGCGAAGACGTCTGATCCGACAGCTGACGCTGTAACCACGTTCGAGCCGAAAGTCAGAACTGCTGGACTTGCGGTAGAGCCTGCATCTTCGTATCCAATCGTAGAGCCATCAGCGACAACGCCATTCGATGCGGCGCTGATAGTGGCGCCGTGCGCGGTCACAGCTTGGCCACCAACAGATAGAGTCGTTCCGTCAACGACTGCGGCCCCGCTGCTACTACCAGGCACTGCGGTAAATGCTTGCCCGTTGGCCGTGAAGACTGCCGCTTGAGAGTTGGCGGTCTGATCACCAGCTAGATCAACAGTCTGAGTGCCAATGACAACTGCCCCATCCACTGCGCCCACGGATTTCCCGTCGATCGTTATGGGTGAACCGTCTGTCGGTAGCGGTGTACCATCAATGGCTGCAACACCATTCTGCGCTGCAATCGTATGCGTTTTGCCGTCAATTTCGACGACTTGCTCAGCGGATCCCTTGGCATCAGAGCCTTTGCCAGAGCTGTCGTCCACGCCAGAGCTTTCATCACTCGTGCTCGTCTGATCAACGTTGCTCTCGTCACCATCCGAGTTCCCGCCAGAGTCTTGTCCCTGAGCTGCGCCCGAGTCTCCATTTGAGCTGCCGCCTGCGGTGCCACTGGCGCCATTTCCGTCGTCTGAAGTGCCGCTGTTGGTGGAACCGCCATTTCCAGAGTGTCCAGTATTTCCGGTACCTGGAGACGCGGTTGCCTTAGCCTCCTCACTATGTTGAGCCGCGGTAAGGACATCAAGAGCATCTTCAGGCTTCTTGTCTGAGTCTCCACCCTTTACAGCATCCTGGTCATCAGAAGGTGAGGATCCAGTAGCGTCGTTCTGGGGCTTCTCTTCTGAATTTTCGCCTTGAGTTGGGGGTTCGGAGCTGTCATGGCCATTATCGTTGGGCTTGTCGTCATTTGACGGGTTTTCGTCATGCGATGGTTTGCCATGGTTGCTTGGCTTGTCATCGCCCACTGGTTTGTCTCCAGGCTTACTGGCATCCTGTGTATTAGGCTGATCGTCAGGATTCGTCTCAGGCAAAGCAGTCGGTGAACCCTTGGGAGGTGGCGATGTAGGCCTGGAATCAGCAGGTACAGTGTGGCCAGGGACCGCGGGAGTAGTCTGCTCGGATGGATCGCTTGAAGGCGTCTCCTTTGGCGGTGTCCCTGATGCCGGTTCTGACGGAAGCTCTGGGACCTTGATCGAAGCAACTTGTGTTAGGGCGATGGGTGGATCTAAAGCTCCGAAAAGCGGATCAATGCATTCAGCCCACTCAGGCCTCAGAGTGCGGACTTCCTTGGGCACGAGTAGCTGTGCCTTATAGGCGCCGTCGTAGATTGTGCTACACTGCGGGTGATCTCCCAGGCGATCGCAGCCAGGCGCTCCGTTGATGTTCATATAGTAAGCCTCAGCATTGGGGACCATGAAATTGGCATATTCCACAGACTTCGCCATGACGCTGCTGTAGTATCCGGTACCGTAGTTGAAACCTGTGCCTCTGACCGCATTGATCCAGTGGCTGTAGCTTGGGCCTCCGTGTGCGATTTCGCTGACTACACTGGCTGTGTTGACAGGTCCCAAATCTCTTACCAGTGACGAGAGGCCGGTCGCGTCCAAAGAGACCACCGCGTTAGTGTATGGGCCGCCAACCGTTCGAATTGCACCACCTCCAGCCATTGCTAGGGTGCCAGTCGCGCCTAGTGGCGAACTCAAGGAGCATGTCGGATCCAAGTCCGTGGAAGACATGGCTTGCAAGCGATCGAAGACCAGATAAACTGAGGGCGAGGTCATAGTAATGTTCCCAACGACCTGAGTGACGACTTCACTTGAGTTGGCCGTTGCCAGTGATGCGTTCGGAGCTGCCGTTACTGAGGGCCAATACTGGTTTATTGTCAGTCTCTAAGCTCACTCTAGTAGCCGCTGGAGGCGCATGCTTACGTATAAGTCCACCTTGCTAGCAATCAAAACACAAGAAGGGGTCGGAGTTGGCTGACAGATGAAAGTGACGTCCCCCACAGAACAGCGTGGCCGGTCTGTCGGCACTGGCGTGATCGCGGGTTCGGTTGCATTTTCGAACGTCGTAGGCATGTTGTGTTCTTCGAGATAAGCCTCCCACAGAGTCGTACATTTTGAGGGGGCTATCTTGCAGTCCGGCGTAGGATTTGTGAAGGTAGTTTCAAGCTTCGTTGTATAGGTCGTTGTCCTGTAAGCAATCTCGGAATAGACCCTGAGCATGTCAGTACCGTCCAATGTTGATGAGACAGGCGCCAGACTCACTCCACGAACTGGCTGGTAGAGGTCGGCTCGAGTACTTCGTGCGCATGGGGAATACCATCAATGGTAGTATAGACATCGGAGTTGCCAAGGGTCACATTGTATGTTAGAGTGTAATAATTGAGGGTATTCGTGCGCGTCCGAGTAACAACCTCTGGTTGGTATGCGCTACTCCAGGCATCACTCCAGGAAATCTGACTAGTCTGGCAGGCTTGCCAGTCGGCTGCAGAGGTGGCGTTATCGCTAGGAAATGGTGCAGAAACTGGGGCAGGCAGCACTTGTGCAGTCGAGGAGGATTTGTCGCTGTCGCTTAGCCCTTGCATGATGTAGTCTCCGAGCCCATTGCTTGATGTGGCTGAAGCACTTGTCGTGGGCGGACTGGCGACCACAGTGACGAAGCTCTGGATTGTCAAGGTACTGGTCGACTCAGTATCTAGGGCATTGTCAGATATAAATCGGCATTTTTGAAAGTCACACCGAGATCAAAGCATACCATCTTCAGCCAACGCCCAGCACGCGCTTGCGAGCGCCGCGATGCTATATCGAAGCAACATCGCAGGGTGATGTTCTCCGAACAGAGAAACAGAGCGAGGTCCAAGAACATAATTATGAAGGAGCCGAGTGAGTTTTACGGCCATGTACACCAGTACCTAGTGTGGTACGCCAGTCCAACACACGGACGGGTCTAAATCGACGAGCGGAATCCCGTGAGAGGCCAAACCTACCTTCAATTCTAAAAGGGTGAGGCAAAGGGCAACACAAACGGACGGCGACCATGCAAGGCCACCATCACTGCCGCCCAATCATGGCATTCATGCTGGGCGCAGCCTTAGACATGCAGTGCCGGTGCTTGTCTGGCCAGCCGGGCGGACATGGGTTTGAGATGGCTTTTAGATTGCATCTTTCGCTGTAAGGAGGCTGGAAGACTGAAGTTGTAAGCGCATCCTTCGGCCAACTTAGCGTATTTTATAGCCGGTGATAAGTGTTGGAAAGCCGGAAGGTAGAGGAAGAGGGGATGGTCGTGTCGTACTGACTCAGCCGCGGTCGAGATATTGTGATATCTTGCACTATACGACCATAACTGAGAGTTGAAATGGAATGTACTGAGAGTTCGTCTCGAGTTGAAAGCTGAAGCGGTCTTTCTGTTAAACCGGTCCATCTGTGATCCACTGCATCCACCTTTCGAGCTGCCACCTGTGCGGAGGGCAGAGGGTACATGTCAGGTACTTTAACTCACACAGCTGTACATCAGTACATAGCCTCGAGAAAGGTAGGCCACCAGACAAAGTCAAGTGTCGTTCACCCAAGCCTGAAGGTAAGAGGCAGTGGGAGTATGTCTTCGAGTACCTCAGCCTCTGGAAGGTTCAATGAAGACGTCTATGCCAGCAAAATGATGCGTTACGTTGAAGTAACACTAGGTACAGTAACGTCGGTATTGATGGGAAGTTATGTAGCGTGACGAGTGAGGATAGCCGTCGCCTTGGTCGAACTTCCATACTTGGCCACCATGAATGCATTTCCTTCGAGACCAAGACCGACCAAGCCACGGCAAAAGCCGAGCCCCGGCGTCATCCATCGCGCTAAGGTACCTCCGTATAGGTATGCAATGAAGCTATACAGCAGATGACCATCCACATCCGAGTCTATCACCAGACGAGACGACACGAGCGCTGCGAATCCTTGACTTCCTTCTTCTTGTCGCCGGAAACATTGGAACACTCTCGTTACCATCCCCACGTTCGTTCTGCCCCCAAGCATTCGCGCGTCCTGAGCACCCCTACCTGGCCACATATAAACCTCGCAACCGCATAAAATGAATTCCGCGCCTCGGTAGCAATTAGCCCAAATGCCCTCCCTTTCGCCAGGAATCGAGTCGCCTTCGTCCTTCGCCCAGATCCTGCCTGGTGCACCCGCGGAGGCACTACAAGCTCTCACAACCTTTACTTTTCGCTGGAAACGCTACATCGTCTACATCTCCGGCAGACAGCTCAATATCTTACGCTCCCCGACCGAGCTTGTACAGGCGATTACATTCGATGAAGAGCTGGTTGCAGTGAGAGCAGAGAGTGAGGAGAGCGCAAAGATCGCAGTCGCTTCTTCCGCAAATGTCTGGGTTCTGGAGTCTTCGACCAACGACTGGAACCAGGTCACATGGAGGAAGGCGTTGCTGTTGAAGCGGGAAGATGGAGGAGACAAGACAAGGTCGCTCAGTTGGGGCAACGATGGGGAGTTATTGGTAGGAGGGTCAAGACTCGTTTCACTCTTCTCGGTCCTCCCTTCGAGCCGGGAAAGTTCTCCCGTGAGAACATCTGCGCAAAAAGAACACCTGGAAGAAAGGCATGTTCTATGGAGCAAGAGTGTACCGTCTGCCCTACAGGCTGCATCTTTCAGCCCAAGTGCTAGCTTAATAGCTTCATTTGGGCCTCGGGACCGTCTGGTGAAGATCTGGCGGCGGCTCTCTTTTGAAGAAGGCCTGTTTGACTACACATATCTGCCCCATCCTGGTCCGGTCACGCATATAGAGTGGCGCCGACCCGATGCGCCGATGCTGGAAGAAGAAGCAGATGAGTCGGACGATGCGCGAGCCAAGGCTTACGGTACTCGGAATGAAGAAGACCAAGAGATTCTCTACACTTTCTGCGCCGATGGCATACTTCGAGTTTGGAAGACTGGCGGGCTACATGAGCTTGAAGTCATGGTACTGTACACATCACTTGATCTGGTCGGCGCGATACCTCACTCACCATCCCTGAGTTCATCGGGACCTGCTGCGCCGAAGCCTACTCGGTACGCTTTCATTCTATCATCAGGGGCGCTCTCAAACGCCATTAGCGCTGCAGTCTCAAAACAGCACGTCGGAAAAATGACGCATTCTCTGGAGCATCTCAAAGAGATCAGCTCCAAACATCCCGATGCAGTCGTCACATTGGATGGTTCTGGGCGGATGTCGGCTTGGGGCCTCCAAACAATCGGACATAGACGCAGACCAAGTACACCATCCGGAACTTCAAAGCAAGCATATCACATTGCGCATGCAGAGGATCTTGATTTCAAGATTCCTGTGGGATCTAATGCCCGCTTCGAAGCTTGGTTTGACGGCGATCAACTGCATGTGGTGGCTCATACTTTTGATGAATCTGTCAGCTGGTGGCAAGGTGGCGTGGAACAGTTTCTCAGTCCTGCCACCAAAGGCTCGGATCGTCTTATCTGCACTGCAAACTGGTCTGGCAACAAAGGTGCTTTCGCGGGTTTGCGATCACTTACAGCGAAGCAAGGTGTTCTCGCATGGACTCCAAATGGTGAACTAGCACATCTTGTCACTTCGCCCCAATCACAGCTACAGCTCGCGGCCTGTTCCATCCCGGAAAGAAGAGAATCACAGGACTCTCACATCATGGACGCTTACTCGCTCGATGATCCAAACAACATGCTATGTGTGGACAACAGCGATATATTTGTTGTCGGGGCATCGGGTGCGCTCCTCGCCACTGCAGCGCATTTGCAGCATCAAGCACTTCGTCTGCTTCGTATCTATCAAGACGAATCCTCATCTCGTCAAACCTTCATCCTCCTCAGCCGATCCGGGTCGTATAACGTGATCACCTTGAGTGGTCTCAGCAATGCTTCTGAAGTGCAAATCGAGATAGGCAAATGTGGAAAATTGCCTATTTTGCAAGACGCGCATAGTACATGGAAAGATGTGCAGGTCGTTGTCCATCCTCGAAGACCAGCCTGGCTTCGACTTGTTGCCGTAAATGAAGAAGGCGCAGTTTGGCGTACAGACGTGCCCTCGGACGCGTTGTTAGATGTCAGCAGGGCGACAGAGGCTCCTATCTCGTTTTTGTCAGGCCTCGATAACCCCTCGTTGCTCGATGCTACATGTGATATCGCTGCTTTGGCCTCGGCTGACGGTCGTAGCATCGCGGTGTTAGACTTGAAAGGTGGGTATGTCGAGCATCGACAAGAATTCGGCCATGCGGTACGATACGCAAGACTCAACGTCTGCAAACGCTCTTCAGATCATGTCGGAGATGCCAACACCACACTTGCGATCGCTTACACTGACAGCGTGGAAATAATGGCGCAAGCTCGCTACGAGCAAGCAAGTTCGGCGGAGCAGCACACATGGCATCATCTCAAAAGGATTTCGATATCAGGACTCGGTCTGCGCATAAGTGCTGTTGCGTGGCTGCCCAGAGACGAATTGGTGGTCGCGGCTGGCCATTCTCTATTCCGCAGCAACGGGCTTGTAGCTGGCACGGAGGTCGTACCGGAGCTACGTGATCTTCTGGACATGAAGCCTACCTCTGTCATCAGATCAGACTCTTTGATGCACGCACTGAGACTGCCTCTCGTATCTTGGCATCCTCACTTCCTGCATCAACTTGTTATGCGAGGCCAATTGCATTCCGCAACAGGCATCTTGAGGAGATTAGAGCGCAGCCTCCGCTTCTACACGGAGGGTGATGATCTGCACCCTTTGCTAGACGCGACACCGCAAGATATATCTGCAGGCAAGGCCCACTCGAACAATGTGTTCTTGGACAGCGACACCATCAACAGCCTCCAGCAGCAGCTAGAGGTTATCGATCTGCCAAAGACCTCGGACGCGGAGCAAGAGCGCTTGAAAATTGTGCTGGGAACCATCATATATATGCAAGGCCAGATCGGCTCACTTGACGAGAATGGTCTTCGGTACCTTTTCAGCTGGAAGCTGCATGTGCTCGAGCTAGAAAGCAAAAGAAGCAGCTCGTCTACTGACAATGACAAGTCGATTAGCAACGGTTATGATGGTCCGCCACCAGCGGTACCTACAATGAGTTGGCGAGAAATTGTCTTCGCTTATCACTCCGAAACTCAGCAGCCCCTTCTTGAAGCCCTTCACGATTACTACGGTGGAAAGCTCGACTGGCCCACCGTGCGCCAACTTGGCATTCCTGCATGGCTTCACGCTGTCAGGGCTGCACAGTCTGAAGGCTCAGATCTTGCCTCTCTAGGACAGATCTTCGACACACTTGCCCAGAAGGCGTTCAGATCAACATATCCTCCCGACCCTACAAGAGCATCTCTCTTCTTCCTGGCGCTGAAGAAGAAAGCGACCCTACTGGCGTTATGGCGAGTTGCCGTAGGAAACAAAGAGCAGCGAACGACGTCCAACTTCCTGAAGCGTGACTTCACCCTCGAAGAGAACCGCACCGCCGCCCGCAAGAACGCATACGCTTTGATGGGCAAGCGGCGTTTCGAATATGCTGCAGCCTTCTTCCTCCTTGCCAATGACGCTGCGAGCGCCATACGCATTCTCGCCGGCCAATGTCAAGATCTACCGCTCGCTATCGCTGTAGCAAGAGTCTACTGCGACGACGGCAGCCCAGAACTGATGAAGTTCATGGAGGAGCGCGTCCTCCCCAGCGCTCGCCAGGAAGGTGACAGATGGCTGTTGTCTTGGGTACACGAGATGATGGGCCACTCGCATCTGGCTGCACAGGCTCTTGTGATCCCTGTCGACGAGTTCGAAGTCAACGACGCAGAGCGCTTGCCCAGACATTGGGAGCAAGACGACCCGCTCACACTCAATTTGTACCAGCACCTCCGCGACAGACCCGCCAAGCCAGGGCAGAGCAGGAAATCGCGCTCGCTCGGCGGCGAACATCACGAGTACCGCGCGATACTCCGCGCCGCCAGGATCTTGCGTAAAATGGGTCTCTGGCTGCTGGCGCTTGAGCTAGTCAGTACCTGGCATTTCGCAACGCCACCGCCGCTCAGTGACAACAACAACAATGCCAACGGCGAGAGTGAAGCGGTTGACTCCAATGGCAACGGCGCCCATGAACAGTCAGATGGTACTATCACTACCACACCGAGCATTCTCGACAACTTCTCGAACCCCTCAACATCCAACGGACCCGCCGTACAGAAACCTACGCCGGCGCCGGCGCCCAAATCCCTCCTCGACGACTTCGACTCCCTCTCGCTGCAATCTCCATCCCCGGAGGAGAAAGCAAAGAGCGACCGCGAGGCCAAAGCAGCGGAACTGATGGCGAAGCTGAAAGCTAAGAAAGAGGCTGCAAACAGCAAGCCGACGACGGACGAAGCGGCAGAGGAGGAGAAGAAGAAGAAGAAGGCTCCGACGCAGTTCAAGGAGCCTGAAGCGAGTAGTATTTTGGACAGTTTTGGGTTTTGAGGAGGGGGGATTCCTGAGGTGCTTGGTTTTGTTTCTCTGTGTATGTAAAGCTGGTGGGGCGTTTGTTTGTCTGTTTGTTGGAGAAGCGGAGGAAGGGGATGGTCTCTGTGTTATCTTGGTGCTGCTTTGCCTTTAGTTGCGTTGCTGTGGTTCTAATTGTTTTTTTTTCCTGTATGATTCTTTGTATTCTTGTTGGAATTGAACATCCTTTTCTTTGAACTTCGTTTTCACCCCTCTGCTTGTTGACTGACGTAACGAGTGGCTAACTTGGGAATATTTCACTCGATGTGTCGTTGCTTTCTATGTAACTAGGATGGGCTTGAACTGCGCGTCCCCAATAGCTCACCGCTAGGATTTTGCCACTCATGAAGATTTCCGATATTCTGATCAAGTAGCTTTCTCTGTGTCCAAAATCCCCGACTTCCTTTGAGCTACTCGAAGTTCAACGGACCTATCCCAAGACCTCCTTAATCGCCGCCGTCAAAATCACAGCGTCCCGCTGCTGCGTCAAAGCCGAAGGATGGTAATCGCAACCGATATTATTCCCCGACGAGTCCTGCGACGGGAAATCCACAAAATGCGCCCTGGCTCCAATCCGCGCAACAGCGGCCTTGATGGCACCTTGCTGCTTCGTCTTCTGCTGCGGATCCTCAGGCGGGTACCCGTCGCCGATCAGCGGCGAGCTGGTGATGAACAGCTCCGCGTCGGCGTACTTGCTCTGGATCGTCTGGGCGAACTTGACGAGGGCGTTGGTGTAGGCTGTCATGTTGAGCAGCGGGCGGGCTTGGAAGGGGTTGCCGTTGGAGTCGTAGGCGGTGAAGCCGAAGTCGTTGGTGCCCAGGTTTATGACTACGATGTCTGGCTGCGCGGCGGTTGCGAAGGGGTACGAGTTTGCGGCGTCGTTGGCGCCGTAGCGCGTCCAGAGCTCGGGGACGGTGGGTTGGCCGTCGTCGCCGTCGGGTGTTACGTAGTTCCGGATGATGCCTTTGCCGCTCCAGGCTACGATGCTGTAGTCTGCGGAGAGGTTCTTGGCTGTTAGCGCGCCGTAGGTTTGGGGTGCGTTTTCCAGGCTCGCGGTGTTGGTGCAGGGGTAGGTGCCGTCGAGGCCGTAGCCGACGCTGATGGAGTCGCCGATGATTTCGATTCGTTTCTTGGGCTGCGTGGTGGGGGAGAATGTTCCGGATGTTGTTGGGTTGCCGATGGAAATGCTGCCGAAGGATGCTTCGGACTTTTTGCGAATCTCGACTGTGTGGACTCCTTGGGGCAGAGTGCCTGTGCTTATGCTGGTGCCGGTCACGTTGTCGATGGTGGTCACAATGCCGTCGACGGAGACGATGATGGCGTTGGTGCCTGTGATGGAGGTGATGGGCACGCTGGCCGAAGTTCCGGTAAAGGTGAAAGTGATTCCCGAAGCGGGCCATGTCAATTCTTTGGTCGCTGGGTTCACACGGCCGAGATAGCGGGAGTAGCTACCAGTTGGAGTTGACGAGGCCTTTGTGGTTGACGATGTGCCACTCGTCTTTGAAGAGCTAGTAGTCGTCGTCGATGCCTTGGTGGAAGTGAACATAGCAGACGTCTTCGAACTAGATGTCTTCGAGGCAGACGTGGCTGACGATGCTGAAGATGCGCCTGGAATGCATTGGGAATACCAGTCGTTTGTCTTCTGACAGTGGTAGCTCGCTGGACACGTGGTCGGGCTAGTGTATCCATTACCTCCGCATTGCGCGTATGCTCTTGGGTCTTGCTGTGGTAGGGCCAATACCGAAGTGCCAGTCAACATGGCGAGCACCACGGAATAACGCATGATGTATGTGGCGATGCTGAGAGAGGCAAGGCCAGTGAGGAAGAGATCGATGACTTCTAGAAAGAAATTCAACCAGGGCTGTGAACTAATAAAGGCGGAAAATGCGACAGCTCGAGTCCTTGTCACGATCAAGCAACTCCGATCACTTTGTTAAGGCGCCTTGACATCCTGTCCAAGTCAGTCCTCCTTCGTGTTTGTCTCCGCATTGCTACCTTCATAACCGCGGTGGGGAACGGAAGCAATGGTCGGAGATTGCTGTCCGTGTCCATCTAGGTCCGCATTTGAGTAGGCGTGAGCTAGATGGAAGTGGTCGACACGAGCATTGGTGGAAACTTTCACTATCTTCCGACGGTGCAGCGCTCGGTTCTCCAAATAACCCTAACCCTAGTCCTCGTGCAGTATCAGGTAAATGTCAGGGCTGAATAGACGTATCAATGTTTTCATGCTTTGATAGCTATCATACTGTCTTACATATCTCCCTTATGTGTTGCAGGTGCCTCACTCATCACCGGTAACTCGCACTCCTCTTGACCACCATTCTCTCATGTCCACAATCAACAAGTCTTGAAAGTCAACAGTCCACGGCTAGTCAGATGCGCAGTAGCAACACCACGGCGCCAGCTGACCTTGACCTCCTTGATGTCATTGTCCTGATCGGTCAGGTACGCCTTGACATTCTTCACGCCGCACTTTCCAAAGTCGACGCTGACCAAGCGCTCCTCGTAAGTCGGGTTCAGAACGACGGCAACGTAGGAACCGTCTTCGTTCAAGTACGCGGAGCTGTGGAGTTCATTATCGCTGACGCCGATGCGGTAGGCATCGGGGCGGATGAAGCGGGAGAAGTGTGCGAACGACCAGGTGCGCTTGGCAATCTCGTACTTGCCGTCTTCGACTTTGATGAGCTTCTCGTTGTTGTCGTTGTTTGTGGCTTCGTCTTGGACGACAAGCCACCTAATCTTGGGTTAGTAGGATTCATAAATCGCGGTCTAGTGTTGTAGGGAGACGTACCAGTAGTATCCATTGACATTGCCCGTGGTCAAGGCATTGTGCAGAATGAAAGCCCAACGCCATCCATCACCATCGTTGATGCCATCCCAGTCCGGGTTCCACTCATCGTCGAGATCGCAGTACTCGGACTGCCAGACGGCCTTCTTGGTGTCGAGTTCAAATGAAATGTTGGCGGTGTACTCGTGGCCAGTGATGTGAGAGAGATACTTCTCCGCTCCCAGCTCTTGCAGACCTGCGAGGTTGTCGGCGGTCTCGGTCCAACCGGTGTGTTCGCAGCACGCGATACCGACGTGACCAAGCCCTTCGCGCTCAAGAGTTTCGTACAGGATTGGGAGGAAGTCTGCGGTCTGCTGTGCGTTGGAGCGCATCGATGCGTACCCGGTGGTCAAGTCGGGCTCGTTGAGGAAACCAATCTCGCTGACATTGACGCCATGGGATGCGTACAGGCGGATGTACTTGACGAAGTAATCTGCGTAGGCTTGACGCCAGTCGTACTCGCAGTCGGAGGGTTCCTCGAAGGAGCCCTCGACACCGCAAAGAAGGCCGCCATTGGCATCGTCAGAGTTGTTCTTCATGAATCCAGGGGAGGACCAGGCGTTCGCGTAGAAGCGCTTGACTCCGTACTCGACAGCCTTGAGGGAAAGGGCAAGTTGTCCAGAATCGTACTCGTCCCAAACATACTCGGGCTCTGCATCTGGGGAGCCCGGGCTGTTAGGGAGATGCGTGTTCATCCAGTCGTTGAAGGATGAGTTGGAGGATCCGACGCCATTGCGGAGCATGCTGAAGCCAACACCCGTTTCTGTGCTGTAGATCAAGTCGAACAGCTCTTGCTGGGTTTCTTCCGTGACATTGAGGAGGAGCTGAGCTCGTTGGAAGGCGCCAGAGAAGCCGAATCCCTCAATGTGCTGGTACTTTTCGGAGGGATCGACTGTCAAGCTGACCTTGTGGCCTTTCTTGTTGCCGGGACCGGCGAGAGACAAGGCTGGCAGCGCCGCGATGGCGGTAATAAGTGAGGAGAAGTGCATCTTTGACGATCGGTATCCTCGCGAGGCTCGAGCTGGTTCAGAGAAGGCGTTCCAATGGCTCGCAGGGCCTGATTTTATACACGTTCCAGCTACGCATAGCTCCGAGCTCAGCGCGTGTTGATGATGTGAGCCCAGACTTATAGTTCACAGTACCAGATATCCAAGCTTCCTCTCAATGACCATCACCGAGCCATTGCGCGTTTTGACGAGGGGAAGATGCGCCTGCTCATGTCAAGCCAAGTGAATACACCAAGTGTTTTCCAGGTCAAGGGCCAGCGGTGGAGGATCCCAGTGCTGGGGAGACGAGACCATATTACTTCGCCCAGAGAACAAAGTCCCACTTGATAATCAGGCTGAATGACATGGTGGTCTTGACCAGGTTGGGTGTCTTAGCATTTCAGAGTGTAGTTGTCGTGGGAGCCCAAGTGTAGCAGCAGTCAAGACATTTTAGACGAGTTTGAGGAGCAAAGAGCTTGAGAGTGCGGAGTCACGTCCTCAAGACTCGGCTGACTCTTGGCCCAGAGAGTGTCGAGGTCTTGTTATTGTTCATTTTAGCCGAACTGTGGAAGGCAGTTCGAGTGTTAGGGTTAGTGTTGTCTATAGACACTAATCTTAGGTAATCAAGAGACCCACAGCCTCGGCCTCTCAAAAGTGCCATGCACAGATGTAAGCACTGGTTTGCACATGACCTCACAGCCCCGCCAAAAAGTGAGGCGTAAAACAAGATGCATGCTGCTGCCGCCCAAGTGGTGAGAGGTCAGCATTTGCAGGTGTCACATGTATTTCGCCGTGTGCTCTTTCCAAACCCCGTCCACCGCTTTCACCCGACCTTATTTCCTGTCCGCTGCCTGCCTGGACAAATGACTCCCACTTGCGACAACGCTTGCACCTAGCATACCCATCCCTCCGTCCATGTTGCCATACAGCATCTTCCTTTTCCACAACGACAGAAGCCATACCCCGATACCGTGATCCTAAAATACTTGCACGTGCAACACAACCAGAGCGCACATATCAACCATCCTCACAGGGCAACGGCCCACACATCCATATCCTCATTGCTTAGCACCCACGAGGACTTCATCACACCGCCATGCACGATCTCCGCAAACAAGTGCTCCTTGAGAGCAAGAAGACCACTTCACGCAGAGCTGCCTCAAAGGCTCACACACCCGCAGGCAGCAAGCAAACATCTCCGACACAATCGCGTGTAGGATCCGCCGCTCCTTCTCGCAATGTGTCCGACGACGAGAGCGAAGTGAGCGAATGGGGAAGCAACAGCATCGACGAACTCCTGTCCGAAGGCGGCGACGAAATTCCCCAGGATGCCCTGACGGCCGATCTCTACCAACGCATCGAACAGATCCTCGACAGGAAGCGTAGCTCGACAGACGGCAGAGAGCTGACCTTGAACGCCTTCACAACCGATCTCATCAGACACTACTCAAAACCAGAGATCCAGTCGAGGATGAGCGACCTCCTTCCCGCCATCCTCAAAAGTGTCAAAGCTGGTCAATCTGATCGCGAAACCGTTCTCGGCTTGAAAGCGATTGCCCTCATGATCATCACTGTCCCAAGCGACACTATTTACGATGCCGTCGCCAACCCAATCAAGTCTGCCATTACCGACTCGCAATACCCAGTCGTCAAAGTGGCTGCTATCCATGCTATGAGTGTCGCAACATTCTACGGCGGCGCCAGTACGGAAGAGACGGAAGAAATAATGGAGTTCTTCCTTGAGATTGCGTCCTCGGACGGTGCCAGCATCGAGGAAGCCGACAACGCGGACATCGTGACCGCGGCACTCCAGGAGTGGGGGTTCCTCGCTACCCAACTCGACGATATGGAAGATGCCACCGAGCCCGCCATGGACACTTTCGTCGATCAGCTGGAAAGCAGCGAGTCGCGCGTGCAAATCGCCGCTGGCGAGAACATCGCGCTCCTCTTTGAGAAATCCTACACCGAGGCAGAATCAGACGACGAATCTGCCGACGAGGAGGAACGCGAGGACATGCGTCGCACCGGCGCCGACTCTCGCATGATCAAGCGCTACACAGTCTACAGACAACAACATAACCTGCTCCGCTCTCTCGAGGATTTGACGCGGGCGTCCTCCAAGCGCATGTCAAAGAAAGACAAGAAGGCAATTCACATGGCGTTCCAAGACATCATGAACACCGTGGAGAAGCCCACGCGCGGACCGCGCTACTCGACGGCACTGGACGAGGATGGTCGCGAGTACGGGTCGCGTCTGAAGGTCTCAATCCATGGCGGCGGCAAGATGCTCATCGACCGATGGTGGAAGTTATCCCGGTTGAATGCGCTGAAGCGCCTGCTTCAAGGCGGTTTCTTGACACACTATGAGAGGAATGAGGTGGTCTTTGATTCGTTGCCTGTGATCGTTGAGGACGACGATGGCGATGAGTACGATTGAGAGGCAATTTTAAAAAGGAGGCCGAGTGGCGGATAGCAGAGCAACGATTTCATGAACCTATGAGAGATATTTTGCGAGGCTTTTGAGGCTTTTTTCGTGCTTGAATTCGAGTATGTTGCTCTATGTTGCTCCTAGGGAGCTGACGATGGACAGGATTGCGAGAAGGCTGTTCAAACTGATCTGGTGCTATTTTGTACCTAGTGACTCCAATGCCGAATCCTCACAACGATATAATATTATTAAACGAGCGTCAAAATTACAACGAGTGTACGTGAGCTGCGTTGCTGACTTCCTTCCGAACGACATCAAGTGACCTTCAAGATCGGAATGCGGAACAGCCTGCATACATTAGGTATGCTGGCGACTGGACGTCAATCTCCCATGGCTGTGGGCACTGATGACTCGTCCGTTGAGCGATTCTACTGGGCTTCGGACTCGCATAGGTACGTTTATCTGTTCACAAAGAATAGATTGTGTACTAAGGTGTCGGCCGCTGAATCCCACTCGGACCCGAGACGCCAGCCAATGAGAGCCACTTCTGGCTCGGCCGACAAACGCGAAGGAGTCAATTGCGTTGACGGCGGACGACTATTAGTATCTTGAAGAATGGCCGAAAATGTAGTTCGAAAGACAGTCAATTCCCACGTCCTCATCGAATTAAGAAAATCATACGACAGAGCCGAAAATATCGATCCAATCATGGCCAACCACTCCGATCAGACTTCCAGCAACACCAGCACCGACGATGATAAAAGCGAGACGATACAGACAGAGTTGAACAACAAGAAGTCATCGAAAGAAGATGCAGTCGAATACCCTCCTCCAGCGCAAGCGGCGTTGGTCATGCTGGCTTTGCTCCTCGCCCTCTTCCTCACTGCAATCGTACGTACCAACTACCAACCAACCAAATCCAAATCTACGCCCCCATCAACCTCAAAAATTGCTAACCGACATCGTTCGACAGGACCGCACAATAATCGCCACTACAATCCCAGCTCTCACCGACGAGTTCGACTCGTTAGGGGACATTGGGTGGTACGGCGGGGCCTTCCTCCTCACCTCCTGCTGTTCCTGCCTCTTTCTCGGTCGCGTCTACACTTTTTACTCGCCGAAATACGTATATCTGTCGCTTATTGTCGTCTTCGAGATCGGTTCGGCGGTTTGCGGTTCTGCTCCCAACTCGGTCGCGTTCATTATTGGACGTGCGATACAGGGTGTGGGTGCTGCGGGTATGATGTCTGGCGGCATGGTGTTGATGATCAATGCTCTTCCGTTGGAGAAGAGACCGGCGTGGATGGGAGCCGTGGGAGCCACGATGGGGGTTGCGAGTGTTGTTGGACCATTGCTCGGCGGGGCTCTGACGACGAATGTTAGCTGGCGGTGGTGTTTCTACAGTGAGTCCGTTCGATCAATCGACCGCTTGTCCGATGAACGATCAAACAGGCTGACCATCGCGACAGTCAACCTACCAATCGGCGCCGTAACTCTCATCGCTGTCATGCTCATCCTCAAACCAACCGAGCCCTTCAAGAAAGACCTAACCCCCAAGCAAAAGATCCTCCAGCTCGACCCGCTCGGCACTTTCTTCCTGCTTCCCAGCTTAGTCTGCCTCCTCCTCGCCCTCCAATGGGGCGGCAGCAGCCTAGCCTGGTCAGACAGCAAAGTAATCGCTCTCCTCGTCCTCTTCGGCCTCCTCGCAATCGCCTTCACCACCGTCCAAATCTTCAAGCAAACCACCGCCCAAATCCCTGCCGCCATCGTCCGCAACCGCAGCATGCTAGCCGGCGGCTTCTTCATCTTCAACCTCGCCGGCGCCATGATGCTCATGGTCTACTTCATCCCCATCTACTTCCAAGCAGTCAAAGGCGTGTCCGCGCAAGAATCCGGCATCCGCACGATCCCCCTGGTCCTATCGCTCGTGGCGGGCAGTATCGTCTCCGGCGTCGCGACCGGCAAGATCGGGTACTACACCCAGTTTGCGTACATATCGGCGGCTGTCATGCCCATCGGGGCAGGGTTGATCTCGACTTGGAGGGTAGACACCGGCCATGCGGAGTGGATTGGGTTCCAGGTCCTGTACGGCTTCGCGCTCGGGCTGGGGATGCAGCAGGCCCAGTTGGCGGCGCAGACTGTGCTGGAGCGCGCCGATGTGCCGACTGGGATGGCGCTGATTGTTTTCATGCAGACGCTGGGCGGCGCGGTTTTCCTCTCTGTTGGCCAGAATGTGTTGACGTCGCATTTGGTGAGTGGTATGTCGGGTTTGGTTGGCGGGTTGGACCCGGCTGTGGTTGTCAATACGGGTGCTACTGATCTGAGGGGGTTAGTTTCGGCTGAGCAGCTTCCTGCTGTGCTTGAGGTGTATAATGAGGCGTTGAGGCAGGTTTTCCTTGTTTCTATGGGGTTGGCTTCGGTTACGATTTTGGGGGCTTTGGGGCTTGAGTGGAAGAGTGTGAAGAAGGATAAGAAGGGTGCCGCACGGAAAGATGGGGCTGGAGATGTGGAAAAGTAGTCGTCTTCGGCTTCTTGGACCTGGTTGATTGCAAGATCAGATCTCTTTGGCAGTTGTTGGATCGCTCAACCATTGCTCGAACAGATCAATGGCTTACGACAATGTTGACTGGAAATCAGATAAAGCTGAACAAACTCAACTCAATACATACCCTCTATTTCCACTCATAGAGTCTTGAGAAACTTCACAATAGCACTAATCACCTCCTCCGATTGCTCCTGCTGCACCCAATGACCAGCACCATCAATCAGCGTAGCCCCACGATAACACCCACTCCTCACACTACCATCATCCTCATAACTCTCCAACGCCCCAGGCTGCTGATAATTCCCCCAATCCTGCCTCCCACTAACAAAAGCAACCGGAACCTCAATCTTCCTCCCCGAAAACAAGAACAAATCCTTCGCACTCTGCGGCGTCGAAGCAGTCTGCGCCCGATACCAGTTCAACGCACCCTGGAACCCGGTACGCTGCCATTCGCCCACGTACACCCCGAGAGCTTCGGGGGAAAGCCATGGTTCCGTCGCGCGGATGTCTTCGCCGGCCATGTTCCGGGCAACGGTTTCGGGGAACGAGTCGCTCTGTCGCATGATGTAGTACTCGGGCATTTCTTCGAGGGCCGCGGCGGACCATTCTGTGAGGGGGTGCGGGTTGTTGCGGGCCCAGGTGGCGGATTTGAGGTGGAAGTAGCCGCGCAGGTAGGATTCTAGGCCTTGTTGTGGATTTTCCCAGTGTGAGGCTGCGGTTGGGGTGGAGTTGTACCATTTGTAGTGCTTCCGTGGGGGGTCTAGTTGAGCCAGTTCGGCTTGGATGTCGATTTTGGGGGTTGGGGGGTTGTTTCCGCTGGGGGGTGTTGGGGGCGCGTGGTAGGGGTGTGACATTTGGATTGTGGATTTGAAGATGTCTGGTCGCATCAGAGCTGTGGCGGCGGAGGAGACGCCGCCGAAGTCGTGGCCGATGATGGTGTGGACTGAGGTGTAGCCTAGGCCGTAGACGAGGCAAACAAGGTCGCGGACTAGGTTGGTGATGGTGTACTCGTTGAGGTCGACTTCGTGGAAGGGTTTGTGGTCCCAGCCTGTTGTTCGTCCGTAGCCGCGTTGGTCCATGGCGACGCAGTAGTAGCCTTGACTGGCGATGGAGGGCATGATTTTACGCCATGAGTAGGCCAGTTCGGGATAGCCGTGGCAGAAGAGTATCAATGGGTTCTTTGGCTCGCCGGCTTTGAGAATGTGGAAGTTTAGGCCGCATGATGATGTGCAGTCAATGTAATCTTCACGGATACCTTCAGGTAGTGGTAGCGGTTGGAGGCCTGCTCCCTGAGGTTTCGTCTGGGAAGGCATTTCACGGATGGAGTTGGAGTCTCAGGACTCGAAGATTCCCAATGTATTGTTGACACAGATTTGGACGTTTAAAGGCAGCTGAGATTCACTTGCATTTGTAAAAGGTGGAAGACAAGACATGGAAGCTGATCTCTCGGCAGTGTCGGTTGAAGGGGCGAGTCGGACAAAAGCGACACCGAGGTATGAATATCAATTAGAATGCATGGATGACTAACCTCAGGAAACAGTGAACGATCGTTAATCCACTTATGTAATACCAATCACACGCTTCTGATAAGTAGCTTGTTGGACGGTCTGACTTTAAAGAGTCAAGACGTTTTGTGGCTTATCCTTATTGAACTGAAATACGAGGCCTTCTATAAGTTATTGTAGCACGCAGGTTGCGATGAGAGCATAGTTGACGTACATAAAATGGAGATTCAGTTCTCTCATCGCTCATCTATATCTCATCTACGCACGCAGAGGAAGTGTAGTGCCTGGTCATAAATCATGTCGTGATCAACATTTTCAATAAACAGGCTTAGCGTTACGCCCTGTCTAGGGCAAAAGTGACTCGGTCGAGCGAGACACCCTGTGAACTCAATCATGAGTCTGATGAACCAACTTAACATCTGTTGGTGCTGCCATCCGCTACATTTGCAATACCACAACACACACACACACAAGGGCACTTTCGACAAGATGGCAACCACCACCGTCACGAGCACACTCGAAGCCGTTGAGCTTGAGACATTCTCCAATGCGAAAACGGGACACCCACCACCACCTGCAAAGAGGAGCTCGTTCCAATTGAACTCTCCTACGACTCCTACCGTCGATGGCTCACCAACAACTGGCTCACCAACAAGGTCGAACCTCCAGATATTCTTCACGATCTTCATGCCCTCATTCGTCGGCTTCCTAGCGAGCTTCTCCAGCGGCATAATCACAGTCGGCCTGCCAGACATTGCACGCTCTCTATCGCTCGACAGATCCCTGTACCTCTGGCCGTCGTCAGTCTACGGCCTAACAGCTGGATCAACCCTCCTCATCGCGGGCTCGATCGCAGACATAGTCGGAGCACGCCCAGTTGAGCTTCTCGGGATAAGTCTGATGGGGGTCTTCGCACTGGCATGTGGATTCGCCAGCAATGGCGAGCAATTGGTCGTATTCCGTGCCTTGCAGGGTGTCGCTTTGGCTATGCACTTGCCATCTTCAGTCGCTTTGATTGCGGGTGCTGTGCCTTCAGGAAGAGCGCGGAACTTTGGGTTCGCCTGTTTGGGGTTCAGCCAGCCGTTGGGTTTTGCGTTCGGCCTGGTAATCGGTGGAGTTCTGATTGATCGGGCGGGTTGGCGCTCTGGTTTCTATCTGTGCGGTGGTGTGACGCTGCTTGCTGCCATTGTTGCGATTTGGAGCATTCCTCAAGTCAAGACTGGAAACGACCATGGCTTTGTCGAACTCTGCAAGCAAGTGGGAAGAAAAGTTGACTGGATTGGCGGACTCATCTCGAGCGGTGGCCTGGCCACTTTGGCCTATGTACTTGCGTGAGTGGAGTCGTTCCAACTTGATGAGTGGCAGGATACTGACGAGGTGCAGAATTCTAAGTGCCGATCTTCAAGAGATTCGATCGGCAGAGACCGCAACACTGCTCGCGGTCAGCGTTGTTTCACTTTTGACATTCCCTTTGTGGATGCGTTACCGCGAGCGTGCTGGCAAATCGGCTCTCGTTCCCAACAAGATATGGAAAAGCAGTGCTTTTACGAGCACCTGCATCATGATTGCTCTGTCGTGGGCAGTTACGAACTCGATTGAGCTATTCTCAAGTCTTTAGTAAGTCAAGCGTGCTGCTCCAACCACTCACATCGGCGGACGCTGACTGGCCATTGCAGCTTCCAAGAGATCCAGAACGCCTCGACCATCACCACCTCTCTCTACCTCCTACCCAACTTGGGTACTGGTGTGGTCCTCAACCTTCTCGTCGGAACGTTCGTGCACCGCATGTCGGCGCGCTGGCTCATAGCTGGGTCAAGCATCATCTGCGCACTCTCTCCACTCGCCATGGCGCTTCTCGACCCAACATGGAACTACTGGTATCTTGCGTTCTGGGCGCAGGTCGCGGCGCCTTTCAGCAACGACGTTCTTTTCACTGTCGGTCTCATCATCGTTAGTGACACAATGCCGGAAGAGACGCAGGCGCTCGCGGGAGCCGTGTTCAACACGGTTGCCCAGATTGGACTGTCTCTCGGCATGGGTATGTGCCAGGTTGTTGCTCTTGGTGTTCAGGGCGAACATGGAGACGGCCAGGCCGGCGGTGCTCACGGTGGTGGCGCTGTCAACACCCAAGACGAAGCGTCGTTGTTGAAAGGCTACCGTGCCAGCTTCTGGACCATGTTTGCGTATATGGTTGTCTGTGTGGTGGTTGCGATAGTTGGTTTGAGGGAGACCGGGAGGGTTGGATTGAAGAGGGATTAGTTGGTCGACATTGCCGTCAAGTTTGCCCATATGTGCATCGAGAGGGCAAAACTTTGGTAAGTATTAACTGAGGAAGTCTGGGAGTATACGTACATGTGGCCTCTCCCTCAGTCGCCGTAGCTTGCTTTGTGGCGCGGAGCAGGCTCTCCGTTTCCAAGACCCGCAGACATATCTACAAGCACAAAACTCTGCCCCTTCGCTACGATAGAGTCTTACTTGCCTTCTCTCTCCATACATTGTGAGCCAAGTTGGAGGAGATTCTCGAGAGAATGCGAGCTTCCTTACTTGATATCTCTCTGCCTCTGGACGAATCGATGTCGTGCTGCTTGACAGTTGACACACAGGAGGCCCATCAACATGCAACAAGGCCACAGAAATACAGGACGTGAGTAGGCCCGAGAGCGACACCAACACATATCCTAGCCCGGATCGCTGAGTGTTATCATCGTCATCAGTCGCGGAGAGATTGCCTGCTCGCTGGTGGCTCCATGGTAAGGTATGTAACTTACCGAACGCCTGTGCCTGAGAGTTCGACTTGATCCTTCTTGGCCAAACCCACGCGGCGTATTATCATTAAGGTTTCCAATGCTCGTCGCAGCGGGCCGAAAAGGATCTCAAGGCACATGACATGCATGCACAGAACAACGACGCCTAGCTCTCGTCTCGCATACTGAGCTCGTTGAGGACCACGACAAGCCATCTTGCCCCCTCACCGCAAGGCCGAAAGTTGTCGTCGCCACTCTAGTCAGCCAATTGAACTTGCGCGCTTCCATATCGTTGGGTTTGCAGCCGCCCACGGCGCTCGCCTGGACGAAGGGCTCACAAATATAGATCTTGGATTCTTGGATCGCATGAACATTCTACCATCCAGAGGAGTCTCTTCTGGAATTTCTCCGCCGATTCCAGGATCCTTGGAAGGTCGTGCAACGACGATTCGCGGATATGGCCTCTTGGCGCGTGACGCGTTAGGCGCTGAGACGGCTCGCACGCACGTTTTACGACTCCAACGACCTAGGACTACTGCCGTAAGCTTCCAACCTTCTCGGTCAGGACTTGCCTTGTTCGGCAGACTTGAGCGATCAAACCATTGTCACCCTGCCCTGCGCATCATCTTGTCCTCAGTCTGAGGCACGCGACGTTACACCCATATTATTGACCACGACGACCGCCTTGACGTGTGCACCACGCCTCGCAAACGCTGCCAAAAATTTATGACCCTTGCCCTTGCGCCCTGCGTCCGTTAGGAGGGACAACGGCCGCAGGGCATCTTATAGGGGACCGGACCACATGTGCTGACCTTCGCACGTGCCTCGACTCTACAGACCTCACATACCGATGCTTCAAATTGCTTGCCTTTAGTCTCACGACCCTGGTGAAGGGCTGGGTAAGGCACTTGGCGTGATGGGTTCGCGGACGCTCTGTGGGGATATCGTCACTTATCGTCTCGGCGGTGGATCCCACTACAGGCCTGCCTGCGGATCGCTCAACTACCTGGACGAGAGCGAGCAAGGCTTCGAATGGTCAGCAACGCTTTCTTCTCGCTGTTAATATGCCCTGCTGAGGTATGTCCCGTGCGAGAGTGGGCCCGTTTCCCTTTATCAGCCCATGTGCTCCTGAGAGGACAGACGTGAATTTAAAGGTAAGCATATCTCGCTACTATTACTTGCCTTTCACCACGTGCTGTCCGCAATCATTTTCCCTATCTTTGTTACCACGGTGCTGTACGTCGTTCGAGAATGAAAGTCTCTACCACATTATCGTTGGCACTTTGCCCTTTGGCAGCCATCGCCTACCCCGAACTCCACACCCGCGACAACCATTCCGAACCATACCACACCGATTTCACACAAGGCACACGACTTCAACAGCTCGATGCCTCCCGCAATGGGTCGGAATTGACGTACACACAACAGAATGGTCGACCTTGGTTCCAACCCAATGGTGCCCAGCGAGCCGGCTCCTCTGGTCCTCTTCTTCTCCAAGACTTCCATATGTTGGACACACTCGCCACGTTCAATCGCGAACGTATCCCAGAAAGAGTGGTTCATGCTCGCGGCGCCGGCGCACATGGTTACTTCGAAGTGACTAGTGACTACGCTTCGAAGTTCTCCGTTGCAGATGTCTTCAAGCCCGGCACCAAGACATCGATCACGATGCGGTTCAGTACAGTCGGTGGTGCTCGCGGTTCTGCAGACACCGCAAGAGATCCGCGTGGATTCTCTATCAAGATGAGAACAAAGCAGGGTATACTTGATTGGTGGGTCTATCTTTGCTGAGGGTGTTCCGAACTACTTGGATCGATCGACCATATGGCTAACACGTATCGCAGGGTATTCAACAGTACGTCGAACGTGACTCGCTCCAAAAGATTAACATGACTAACATCTACCAGACACTCCCGTCTTCTTCATTCGCGACCCTCTCAAATTCCCCAGGTTCATCCACACTCAAAAGACCGATCCTGCAACCAACGCGCGTGATTGGAACACTTTCTGGGCCTGGCCTGCTCAGTTCCCCGAGTCGATGCTTCAATTCCTCCGTCTACTGTCCGACCTTGGCACGCCTTACGGCTTCAGACACATGCACGGCTGGTCAGGCCACACATACCGCCTCGTCCAGGACGATGGAAGCTCAGTGTACACCCGCGTGAAGCTCGAGTCTGAACAAGGCGTGCGCAACTTCACCGACGCCGAAGCCAAGAAGCACGCAGGCGAGAACGACGCCTGGGCGACCCAAGACCTCTTCGATGCGATCAAGAACGGCGACTACCCAGCCTGGAAAGTCTCCATCGCCACGATGACCGAAGAAGAAGCGGCCGACTACCGCTACGACATCCTGGACCTCACCAAAGACTGGCTGAACGTCACCTACCACGACATCGGCCGCATGGTCCTCACGCAGAACCCCGAGAACTACTTTGCCGAAATCGAGCAAGCCCACTTCAGCCCCGCCAACATGGTCGAAGGCTGGGAGCCCTCGAACGACCCCGTGCTGCAGTCCCGCCTATTCGCCTACAACGACGCCGCCCGCCACCGCATCGGCTCCAACTACCAGCAAGTGCCCGTCAACTGCCCCTTCAGCCCCGTCGCCAACTGGGACCGCGACGGCCACCTGGAATCATTGGGAAACCAGGGCTCGCGCGCCAACTTCCCCGACTCGTTCCGCGACAACCTGCACGTCGTCAAAAAGCCCAGCGCTCTCGCCGAGACCAAGGTCGACGGCAAAGTCGAGTACTTCGAGAGCCAGATCGAGGGTGACATCGACTTTGAGCAGCCACGCGAGTTCTACCAGGTCCAGCTCAACGAGCAAGACCGCGCGAACTTGCACAGCAATATCGCGGGCACCCTTGTTAATGTCGACAACGATGACATCCGCGAGACTCTGCTTGAGCAGTTCGGCAAGGTTGATGCTGCGCTTGAGCGTGGTGTTAGAGAAGCTTACAAAGAAGCTCTTGAGGCTTCTAAAAGATAGAGTAAGACGATGCATAGACAAGGACGGCTCAAGCCGTGTTACGACTTAGATCATTTCAAATACCATTAGATCTGACTACGAAATTATTCCCTCTTTACTAATCATTACATTATGTCTCCCCTCCGACAATCAGTTTGTCGTGGTATAGAGTCGTGTATGGAATCCAACATTTCGAGAATATGTGTATCGCTCTCCTTCTCCTTCTCCTTCTTCTCCTTTTTCTTCTGTATCCTCTTCGTCAACACATCTACTGCTCACCAAGCTTCTCAACAAAGAACTCGTTGATGGAATCGTAAGTGAACGGGTGCGAGTACTCAAGGTTCAAGCCATGGCCAGCGCCAGGGACAATAGCAGTGGTGATGTTAGTGCTAGTGAAAGCCTTCTGGGCCTGGGCCGGGATGCTGCTGCCCTCAGGGGCGCCGTTCAAGCAGCTGCCGCCGCAGAACGGCACGTCGCGTTCGCCGGTGATGACGAAGACCGGGCCGGCGAAGTCGTTCGGGCTGCCGATCTCGCCGCCGATGGTGAGCAGCTCGCCGATGGTCACGGGCTGGCCGGTCGAGGCGGCGAAGGCGAGGATCTTCGGGTCGAATTCGCCGGGCGCGAGGAAGTTGGTCTGCACGCCCGAGGCGTCGCCCGCGGCTAGGTAGCCGTGGTCGTACTGCGGGGCGAGGGTTGGGTTGGACTTGACGTCGACGAAGTTGCCGCCGAGCTGGAAGTAGGGGACGAAAGTGCCGTTGCGCGAGAACCCGGTCAGGGCGATGCCGTCGGAGATGTGCGGGTACATGGCGGTCAGGGCGTAGGTGTGCGTGCTACCGAAGCTGTGGCCGACGTGGACAATCTTCTCGAACTCCTCGTCAACGCCCTCGAGGCAGCCTTCGCGCAGCTTCTCGGTGAGGGCGCGCAGGCCGTCGACCTCGAGAAGGGCCTGGATCTCCTGGACAGGGTCGCCGTGGGAGGACTGGGCGATTCCGAGACGGTCCCAGGAGAAGGTCGCGAAGCCGTATTTGTCGGTGGCTACGGCGGTGTAGGAGTAATTGCCGGAGTTGAAAGGTAAGTCCCAGTAGCTCCTGTCAAAGCCAATGCCGTGAGTGAGAAGCTGCAATGTCTTGGGCTTCTCGCCCCAGCCCTTGCTGGGAACGCAGTATGTCGCAGCAAGCTCATAGTGGCCGCTGACGGTCTTGTACTCTTTGAGGATCTCCGCAGTGTAGTTGGTTCCTTGTTGAGAGTTGTTCAGGATGAAGTCGGTAACTTCAATGTCGTTCTGGGGTGCCTTGAGGTCGAAGACTCCGTTTCTGGCAGAGAGCTCGACTGGCACGGTGATGTTGTGACAGGTCATGGCCGAAGCGGTGCTAATGAAAGCCGCAACAGCCGCTGCGATAGAAGCCTTAGTCATGATGGCGATGGATGATACTGTCAACGAAAAGCGTTCAGCAATGATAACTTGAAAAGCAGATGAGTATACTCCATGATCAGAGGCCGCTGACAGCGTCTTAAGTATCTACATGCGCTCGGATGTAATCATCGAATGACGCTTAGGTTACCGCAGCTGCCGCCGCCGCCGTCCATCGCTGCTGCAGGCAGCTTAGCAGGCATGATGCATTGATTGATGCTGATGAGAGATTTGCATGATGATGATTTGGAAGAAGACGGATGTCGTTCAATGGATGCGGGGACAGTTTGATGGCCTTGTGGGGGCGATCCGTCGTGCCATACCGCAACGAGACATGGTATGATGTAGCCACCCAGAGAGGGCAATTTCAATAACCCATTGATCGACAGGGCAAGCTCAAGGTGCTGACTTGGCTCGCCGGCCAGTCCGGTTAGACAGCAGTGAATGTCGAGCAATCTCAAATCATGGCATCGTGGAGTGCTACTCCGACGATTGGATCGCGGTGATCGTCCCGACCTGTCAAAGGCTGTCATTGTTCCTAGGAGGTATGTGCTGTGTCGACATCGTTGAGGCCACAGAGTACTCCGCGGAGATATCTCCGTAACTCCAAACATGCGATTTACTACCGTCTATCGTTATGCGACATTACCTACATTCACCGGGGTAAATGGAAGTATCGTTCGCCGACTTAAGCGTCGTTGCCATGAGACTGTGTTCTTATCTCAGTAGCGATGGTATCTTTGCATTTTCAGCTTCTCATGGTGCCGTGCTACTCCGGTGCAAGGGAAAGTTGCATATCAAATACCACAGTTCTGAATCGACGATCAACCAAGATCATACTTCATAGGCAACGGGCTTCTCCAACCTAATTGCGTCTCCTCTCAGCCTCATGAACAACACCCATTCCGTCGAACGATGTCCACTCCAAGAAGTTTCATAATAAGAAGTAAGCAACACAGAAACGTCGATACTCTAGTTTCCTCGCACAGTATATTATTTTCTCCCCACCCAAGATTCCTTCGACAAGTGCATCGACGGACCATCAGTCAATGTGACTGACCACAAGCATCGTCGACCAAACCCTCCCACGCTACAGCACTCCCGAAAGCACGACACAGTCTTTCGATCACAACCAACGACTTCCAATAACGTGCATCCATCTCGCCGTTTCTTCCTAAGGCACCCCATCACTCACCCACTCACCCACTCCCAACATCAAACCCAAGCCCCCTACCAACAGCATAAACCACATCCTCAGCCCCCCAAATAACACCCATAAACCCCCTCAATCCCCAAATCCCAACCGCCCCCAACCCACTCCACTTCCCCCCCGGATGCGACAGAACCCTCCAGCCCACAACCGCCAGTAACTCACACGCAAAAATCAGATACGCAGGTTTGATATCCTCAACGGAGAAGGGGGAGGGATCTTGCTCTCCCGGTGCGAAGGCGGCTTTTTTCGGGCGACGGGCGGTGGGGTACCCGCTCTCGCTCTCGCACACGTACGCTTCGGCGAAGAAGAAGGCGATGAGCGGGAGGCCGACGAGAGCGAATATGCGCATTGAGAAGGCGCCGTGCAGTTCGCTCACTTCTTCTTCTTCTTCTTCTTCTTCTTCTTCGGGTACGGTGGGCATTTTTGTTGTTGTTGTTGTTGTTGTTGTCGTGTTTTTTGTGGGTTTTCGGTTGCTTTACTGGTGGGGGGTTCTTTTGGATAGGTAGGAGGTTTCTTCCCTCTCTCTTCGTGGAGTGGCCGAAGTTCTTTGGATTTGTTCTGTTGCTGGAAAGGAGATGGTGCTGGTTTGGTCTGGTTTGTAAGTGAAATTGTCGGCGAATTGGGTTGGATAATATACGATTGAATCTTGTGTTTTTGCTTGTTTGCTGAGAAGGTTGTCTGAGACGGCGTGTCTTCGAAGTCGTCTCATGATACTGCGTGTGAGACTTTGCGTTTGCGTTGGAGCCACACTCCTAGAGATAGAACTCAACTCACCAGTCGCAGCGATGACGGATGGCGACATACTGCATCTCGAACAGCACATGCACCCATGTCTTCAAAGCAAAAGCAAGACAAGCTGGCCGGTGGGCTTTAATCGATAGCATACATTTCCACGCTTTTACAAAGTTTTATGAATCCCATGCCTTGCTAGCCCAAATACTAGTACATTCTCGTCCTGGCCGCTCAATCTATGCCTGACTGAATCAACTCATACAACAAATCTCCCGAGTAGGGTCAAATCTCGCTCCACTCAAGACACTCTATCACCGTGCACACTAATTTGCTCATCGCCCATTGGTCGGTGGCGCAGGTCTCCTAACACCCATTGCGCCATGATTCGCGCAAAGTGTCTTGAAGCCGTTCCTCAGGGCTTGCATGTTGGGATACTTGTTGCCCTGTAGCTCGAAGCCAGAGGGGATGACCTTGGCTGGCCAAGTGACGCAGGGTGTGTTGTGGTTGGCTTTGAACATCAGGTAAAAGTATCCAGGGTGGGACGGGTCAATGGCGAAATTGTACGAGCCGTGCCTGGGGTTGGCCTCGGTGTACGTGGTGAGCCATGCCTCTGTGATAACAAGTGTTAGCGAAAGTTTCAAAATACTTGGAAGATCTAGCAACGTACCAAGTGCCTCCTTGGACAGATTTTGGTACTTCTCGTCACCACACATCTCGTCGACCTTCTTAGCCATGGCCTTGACGTGCAAGACGATCAGCTCGTCCAGATCGCTGTAGGTGAACTTGCCCACGCGCAAGGTTCGGCCAACACTGTACTCGTTCTCCTTATTAAGTTCCAGAACGTCGATGTGTTGGTAAACATTGTCGTGGACTTTCCAAGTCACCGCAAGGTGATCTGTGCCCTTCGAAGATGGTCGGATGATGCAGTCGCCACGTTGCACGTTGGGCAACGAAAGTTCCGCCTCTGCCTGGTGTGAGTTGTACGGGCGGAAGAGAGAATGTTTGACGACACGCTGGATACGTCCGGCTTGCTTTTGAGTTGCGCGCTTGGCCTCGCGCTGGTCGCGGGCTTCTTGGTCGTCATCCCACTCCTCTGTGAATTGTATGTCAGCTTGTGTCACCAAGTACGATAACTGTGTTTCAGACTTACCCCAGTCGTGGTCGTTATGTCGGCGGAAGGGATTCTTCATCTCATTATCCCGCATGGTGAGCTGAGCGTGAAGCTTCTTGCGGTCAAGATGTGTGATCTTCGCTTGGACTGTCTGGTGCATGGACCAGACTTGTCTGGGCTCCAAGTTGTTATTCGTGACCTCGTCTGGGAACTCGGAGTTGGAGATGTTACCATCAACACCACAGTCCAGCTTGACTTCGATGTGGTCGCTGAACGTCTTCTTGACAGACACCGGAATGATCATGCCCTCTTGCAGCGATGTCTGATTCTCTCCAGTCATCATGGTGAAGGTCTCTTGGGAAGACAGGTATTCAAAGTTCCGTCTCAACTCCTCGAACGGGTTTTGCAGCTCGGCGCGAATGAGTTCCAACGTAGCCCTCTTCTTTTGGCCGAACTTGGACTCGAGCTGCTCTGCGTACTCTTCCAGCAAAAGATCGTTGACCTTGTCTTGAGCATCGTCCGCGATGAGTCTCCTGACGACCGCGGCCGATCCATTCTGGTCCACCTCAGTCTTGATGTCTTCCTCGTCAAACTCGAGAGCATCGGCCGCGATCTTCCGAGCGATATCGTAATCCTCGGGGTGAATTCTCGTGTTGTCAAGGTAGTCGGTATCGTTTTCCGTGGCCTCGTAAACGACGTAGAGGAAGCTAGCGCAGTTGAGCCAGCACTTCGGTCCTACAGCCGGCTTGAGTCCACGCTCAGGATCGCCAATGGTCAGCTGATCGCGCGTGTTGACGTCGCCACCCCAGGAGTTGACAACCCTGAGCATCTGAGCAGCCTTGCGTGGACCAAGGCCACTAACATAAGGCAGGAGATTGGCAGTCGAATTGTCAGCCACGGCCTCGTTGATGTCAATGCCAACCAGGTTTACCATGTCAACCATAGCCGAATCCAAAGCCTTGATCAGCTTCTCCTCGGGGAGAAGATGCTGGCTAGGATCGAACGTGATCGAAATGATGTCGCGGCCAAGGGCTGCGTACTCTTTCATAGGGTTCTGCATGTACATCGCAAGCGCGATGCTGTACCTGGTAAGGGGTGGCACGCTTGGGTGATCTGTGTTGGCACGTGCGGAAGTGTGGTAGAGGCGGGCGACTTCATCGTTGACCATCATGATCTCCAGGGGGTCTGATACCTCACGATCATCGTCAGGGTCTTCGTATGGAGTTCCTTGCAGACTGTGTCTTTCGACAATGTCTTGCAAGTCCTTGTACAAACGGCGAGTCTCAACGGACCAACCGGACACCGCGACGACATCAGGTTTCCTGCGTTCGACAAGTTCGACAAATGGAGCAACGTCCTTACCGTCGGACGTGTATTTTTCGGGGTTGCCCAACCTCATGTCGGTGAATTTGCCATTCTCCAATACGCGGCCGTTCTCGTCGACGTAAGCCCAGCAGATCGCATCGGCTCGGTCACCTGCACCATTCGACAGCGCCAACACGCGAGGTGTCGTTCCCAAGACCATTCCTTTAGGCTTGTATGGCGCCTGGTCGAGCTTTGTGCTGTATGCTTCGCGGCACTCGTTGGCAATCTTGCTTTCGCAAATGTTTCTCAAATGGTCTTTCCAGCCCTTTGCGATGACACGGTGAAGCTTCACAAACGCTTGACTGACGATCTCTTTGCGAAGGTTGTTCCACGCATCAGCGACTTCGGAGAAGTTGTCCGAAACAATGTTTTGTGTCAAGTCATCCTGGATGCGGCGCTCGTGCTTCAGACGCACCTTGATCTCGATCAGGCCGTCCTGCTCTGCCTTGAGCATTCGTAGGAACAGTTCAGGCCTGTTGAAGAAGTTACGAATACCCTGATTGCGGAGATACTTGAATTCGTAGTAGGGGTGTTCGCTGTCGATTTGCTTCAGACCCTTGTCAGTGCGAACAGCATCAAAGACCATGTCTTCAACAAAGATTTTTCTGAGGTGCCTCCTCACGCGAGGATTCGTTGAGATCTCTTCCACGAACATAGCTCGTGCGTCCCTCAAAACTTCTTGGCCGGTGCGGTATCGCGGTGCTTGAACAAGTGTATCGGCCATATCGTCGGGTCGGACGTCAGGGTCTTCAGTGTAGTTTTTCCTGCCAACCTTGATGATGTTCTGGGCGAAAGCGTCGGCTGTGATGCCAACAGCACGCACAAGGTGGTATGCATTACCCGCGCGGACCTTGTCCCATGTGCCGCTGGAACCAAGAGCACGCTTTTGTGTTCCGTTGACTTCTGACTCGGCGGTGCTGAGGTCCTTGAGCTTTTGCGAATATTGGAAGTTCAAGTAGTCTTGAAGATCTTGGAGATCCTCAATCTCGACCGCATCGGGCAAGAGGTCATCAAAGATAGTATCGTTGAAGTCTGGGGTCGTCTCCTTCAACATTTCCACACTCTTGCGAATGCCATCTCTTTTCTCTGCGAATGCTCGGTACTTCAGGTCATAATCCAAAAGCTCCCAGAGATTTGTTTGACTCAGGAGCTTCTCGGCTTTGATCTCGTACGCAGGCGCGGCCGGGTCTTTGGGGTCGGGAGGCAGAGGAATCTGCTCCGAATGAATCAGGTAGTCCTTGCGGTTTTGGAAGATGAAAGCGGGTTCATAATCTTCGACGTTCATGAAATGAAGCACACTGTGCACAGCCCGTTCAAAGGGCTCCCGTAGCGAGCCTGGGAGACCCTGCTGAGGGAACATGGTGTTGGATATCCATTTCGACTCCTCTGCCATGCGCTCGGTCTGCTGCTCCTCTGACAATTCCGAAAAGTCTTTGTACGGCTTGCGGGCGAGCTGCAGACGTTCCGGGACGTCGGTCGCGCGGATCTTGTTATCCTCCTCCGTCAGCATCTTTTCGACCAGCTGAGAGGGCTCAAAGACATCTTTCAGTTCAAGGTCTCTATCGGGTCCCTCGTCCGCTGCGTGCAATTCTTTCTCGACGTCAAGAGCCCACTCGAACTCATTGCCGTCGCCGAAAGCGGCTCGCATGTCCTCGAGGGCCTGTTCGCTCAAGCCAGACTCCTTCAGATTCTGTGTGTCGAAGCCGCCCTTGGAAGGTTGTCTGATCTCCAGGTCTTCGCGCATCTTCTCGCCCTCTTCGTCAGGGAACTCGTCCTCCTCGATGAAATCGTCCATTTCATCACCAAAGCCGCCCCCGAATGCGCCGCGGCTGCGTGAGGCACCAGCACCGTCCGCGCCCTCTTCGTCATCGGAGAAGATGTCCTCTACACCTCGCGCCTCGCTAGCCGCGCGCTCCTCTCTATGACCACGCTTTAGGCGCTTGTACTTTGATTTTTGTGTCTGTTGCGCTTCGCGGTCTGGATGAGTTTCACCGATGAGGTCCAGATCTTCTTCGTCCAGAATGTCGTCCTCGGCTTCTTCCCTTCTGCGCTTCTTCCTCTCCTCGCGTCTCTCGCGTCTACGCTGTTTTGCATCTTCGTCCTCCTCGTCTTCGTCCACAATGAAGCCCTCGCGGACTTCACGCTCAGCGTCCTCATCATCGTCATCTTCTTCTTCACTAGAGTCGTTCAAATCGGTGTTTTTGGAGCGCGATACAATGGGCTGTCCTTCCTCGTCGAGCTCCTCTTCGTCCTCTTCGCCGCTAGCAACATCGGCGGTGTCGTCGAAGAAGTCGGCCATGGCTGGGAAATGTTGCAGACGACTGGAAGGAAGTAGGGGATTAGGTATATGCTAGTCGTGGAGTCGCTAGTTCGAAGTACGAATGGGTTGAAGGGAGGAATTGAATAGAGCGCCTGCGCAAGGAGGCGGGATGTCGAATGAGTGATCAGGCAGCGATGATGCCGTCGCGTTTGTTGTTCGTGTCGCCAACCTCCAGTTTGACGAACGAGGAACGAAGCTCCGCGTCGATGCTAGCGTTAGGGTTCGAGTACCTGGGCATCACGTGATACTGTGCATTCGATGGATGCCCGTATGTAAAAGTTATGCGCAAACTACCACTGAGATCATAATTAATTATAGTAGCTGCTGCAGGTCCATCCGTTGTCTGCACCACGAGGTTGCTAGCGCTCCAATATATCGGGGTGACATGTGCAAGTTGGGTGCTGATTGTTGTACGGAAGAGTGTGGTATTGTTCTCGTCACCAAAGTATCCAACAGCCCCAAATTAGACGGCAGCCTCATTCGAACTGTATCTGAATAGAATTGCCATTGGGCAGCACAGCGCGTACATGTGCCTGTCAAGAGAGGCAGCAAGCCGAGTTTATGCAGTGTCACAGAAAGGTCGGCCAGTAGTGCATGAAACCAGAACAAGACAAGTGCTTCGTTATCTTTCCCCTGTTACACCCCCTTCCTATCTGAAGCTCTCTTTGGAACGACTGCCATCTTCACCAAGACCGACTAAGGTATCACCTCCTCGACTACAGTCTGTGTCTTCAGAAATAATACCTTGTCTCTCTAGCCTCAGGGTGTGCTCTGGACGGCCCGATCTCGAAGCCCTTACGGCACCTTCAGGGACGAGAGCCCGACGACGTTTAGTCTGTCTCGTATGGTGAAGCGACGAGCGCCCGATCCAGATCCAGACGCTGCCACTATTGGTTCGGCGCCCGCCAGCCCACCATAACTGGGACCTCCCCTCCTCTTCACCACCTCCAGCCAAACATCCTCGCCTTTCTGTCAGCACTCCTCCTCGAGTTCTGCTACGCCTGGGAATTCTGCCATTGTTCACAGTGTGCCTTTCACGAGGAGTGTGTGTGGGAAGAGAACCAACCGCGTCATCTAAACCGGAGGTCCAACTGAGAACAAACACCTCCAACACTACCTACGAACTTTACCGGCGTTCAAACGTCAATCCGCAGACAACCCCCCGCTTGCCGATACCGAGCACACGCAGTCGCCTCTGCATCTTCGCATTCCGAGGCAGCATCCACTCGAGCAGAATCCGACTCTGCCTCGCAAATCTCCCCTGAGATAATCGTTACCAAATCACATTCGCCGCCCGCCACGCGCAGCGGGCCATACTTCCAAACATGTCCGACCCGTTCAAGGCAAAGACCATGAAACGCAAGAACGTCAAAGGCCTGGCGCTTGCAGCGCCGCCCAAGGCGCCCACACCCTCTGCCGAAGACTCACAAATACCTGGCAGCCTGGGCAACCCGAACAACGAGAAGCCTGACACCCTGGAGATCGGCGTCGAGTTCAGGCTGGACTTGCGAAGTGAAGACTTGGTCGTACTTAGAGATCTCGGTGCGGGCAACGGTGGCACAGTGAGCAAGGTTCTACACAAGCCGAGGAACCTGGTCATGGCACGTAAGATCATTCATGTCGAAGCTAAGAAGGAGGTGCGAAAGCGGATTGTCCGAGAGCTCCAGATCATGTTCGAGTGCAGCTCGCCTTACATCGTTGAGTTCTACGGCGCATTCATGAACGATACAGGAGATGTCACGATGTGCATGGAATATGCAGACGTTGGGTAAGACTGAACAATCCCTAAGCGCGTGGATCAGCGAATACTGACTCCTTCTCCTCCCAGCTCCCTCGACAGCATATCAAAGAACTTCGGCCCCGTCCGCGTCGACGTATTAGGAAAGATCGCAGAGGCCGTGCTTGGTGGACTCACATACCTCTATCAGGCACACCGAATCATGCACCGCGACATCAAACCTTCAAACATCTTGATCAACAGCAAGGGAGAAATCAAGCTCTGCGATTTCGGCGTAAGCAGCGAGTTGGAAAACAGCGTGGCGGACACTTTTGTTGGCACGGGCACATACATGGCACCGGAGCGGATCCAAGGCAGCCCGTACACTGTCAAGAGTGACGTTTGGAGTGTTGGCCTGACGCTGATGGAGCTGGCGATCGGCAAATTCCCTTTCAGCATCGAGAATGAGGACGACGACGAAGCTGCTGGGCCGCAGGGTATCCTCGATCTGTTGCAGCAGATCGTCCTCGAACCGTCTCCCAGGCTGCCGAAGAGTGACGCGTTCCCGCATATTCTCGAGGATGTCATTGCAAAGTGCTTGATGAAGGATCCGAAGGAGCGTCCGACTCCGAGGGAACTGTTCGATACGGACCCTTTCCTGCAAGCCGCCAAGCGTACCCCAGTCGATCTCAGACAATGGGCGGTCAGCATGATGGAGAAGCAGAACCGCAAGAGTCACCTGGGACCGCCTCTCAGCCCGTCGACAGAGGCGCTCCTCCGCGCCGACGGATCTGCCGCGAGCGCAAGATCCAGGCCTTCCTCCATTGGGCCCAATGGAGGGTCGGCCCCAACTACTGCGAGACCCGTATACCCAACAAGAACGAGCAGCGCGCAAAGCGCCAGCAACCCTTCACAGATGGACCTGCCCATCAGGCCAGCGCCACCTCCGAGCAGACGAAGCGAAAGGGAGCGACCAGACACCGCGGGCAGCACCGCGAGCCGCGACAGCTACCGCACAGCGCCCAGGCCAGGGTACTCCGACGGATCAAGGCAATATCAGCATGTAGACTCTTACCAATGAGGTTGTCATGATGCGCCCAGGGCACGAAAGCTGAACCCATGATCAACTGCCATTTTCATATGAGCACGAGGCTCTGTCTCCACACTCGAGACTAAAGACGATTGGTGCAAGTTGCATACACGCACGCCGTTCTCAGTGGTGAAGGGAGAAATGTACACGTCAGGGGTGAAATGGCCGCACCTGATGCAATGGGATTAACAGAAGAAATCCGCCCTTGCATGCATCGGATGCTACCTCGGTGCAGGGGCAAGCTCTGACCGGACCTTTCTTTTTATCCTTATTTGTTTTCTTTTTCACATGCAGCGTTTGGGCGAATGTTGTAGCAAAGCTGGCGTATGTGGCGTGGCCCTGGGGAGTTTAGATCCCTGATTGCATCGAGCGAGGAAAGAAAAAATATGTAGCGCTGCCTTTTCTTCGAAGCATTGTCCGAATCCATCCATTACTCCATCTTCACATGTTTTTCCTCCGGCCGGAGGCGGTGGACAAACACGGCTGCAAAACACGGCCGCATACAAGCGACCTGCCTCCGAAACGTGTCTTGCAGCAGCCGTCGTCTCCCCGCCATCAAAAGGTACCCAGCTTGTTGTCTGGCTGCTACGAGCGACCATCGATTCGTTCAACGGTATTGTTGGCAACGGCCGGCCGGTGCCGTCGTCGTCATGCACACCATCGAGACATGCAAGTTTGCTACCTGAGCACATGTATTCCCGGCGATCATTCAGTGGCTGTTGGCAGTAGATTAACACTGCGATCCCCGGCTTGACTGCTAAACGGGCAGGAAGGTACTTCAAACGTTACTGTGATGTGAGATGTGTTGTCCCCGCAGAGGAGGACATGGAGGATTGCAGATGTGCATGTATGTCGGCGTATAACGTACCTTAACCGGGTGGCCGCCTTGAAAATGCCATTATGTACACACATGGAGTACATGAAGTAGCCAGTGCATATGCACCCCAGGAGACGATCGAGGACGGTTTCCCCTCACAGCATCTTCCATGCGTGCCGCCAACCATGCCTACGCCCATCCCGGTCCATCTCGTGGGAGAAGCATACAGTACAAGGATGGTGTAGTGTTACAAAGATATGCGAGAAAGGGCAGCACGCGCAATGGGCACACGCGCTCCGGCCTTGAGGCCGATCCGCTAGAGGGTCTTCTAGTGTGCTTCTTCGACCATGTTCGCTGGTTCGGTAACGGGCACCTTTCACTTCTGCCTTCCACATCCCGACATTTGGGGTGAACTCGCTGCTCTGCCGTTGCTCCAGCCGCTGCACAATCAAGTCACCTGCTTCTTCCGGCACCTCACCGCGTTGGTTGGTAGATCCGGCTGCTGACTACTTCGCCGCCGCTGACTACATCATGTACATTCGTGCATACATAGTGCCTACTGTGCTTGTACCGTCCCGTGCGTATGCATATGAGCAAGAGTCGTGACGACCGGCCGTTGTACTTTGTATCCGAGTACCGTACCTAGTTTCTACCAACCGCCTACACACACATCGCACTCACACGCACGCACAACAAAGGTGACGTTGGGTTTCAGCCGGCGTTGAGCGGTCTGAGTGGTTCACTTCGAAATTGCTCACCTCCCCGGAAGGATGCGACGAACAACAAGCCCGCAACTTTCACCTACGCGTGGCGCTTGCAATGCCCCTTGCTTGGTCGCTGTACTGGCCACGGTATACCGCCCCTACACGCCATGACTGGCCGAGTGTTTGGTTCATAACGGTTCCTGCACTCCTGCTGATGTTGCCGCCCGGCTACCTGACGCCGCTATACCGTCACCTGCGCCTGGAGACTGACCACTTGCGCCATCGGTGCCCATGTGTGCGACCGACCATGACTCCGCGCGGTGTTACAGCTGTCGACACCTGCGCCGGGACATTCTCCTCGACCGGCCTTATTGTCCAGTGGACGGGGCCTCCACACGCCAGCCTGTAGTTACATTACAGCACCTCAAACATACTCGGGAGCACCCGCCCCGAGACAACACTTCCATCTCTTTGTCGACCGGCCGACCGCCAACGACTGTTTGAGCAAGGCCTCGCGCTACAGAGCAAGTCCCGCAGCCCGCGTGGTCTCGTTGTGATCAGCCCCTCTCCAGAACGTGCTGTTTCGAAGAGATCGACCCTGCGTGACGACGAGTTGGTAGGTACTGTAGCAGTTGCAGTGCATCGATGCGAGACTTCCTACCGTCTCCAGCCTTACAACCGGGTCGGCCGTGTTGTTAGGCGCTGATACCTCGTGCCGACCTGCTGAAAGCTAATGCCAAGTGGATTAGGTGGTATGGATTGGCGCCAGCATCACCACTTCTGGTCTTCAGCGGTCAACGAAACTAATGCGGGTCAATATAGCCCATTTGCTGTTCCTTGGTGCTCAGTTTAAGTGATGTGTGCACATGCTACTCATGGTCATGGCCGTGGTCATCTGTAACTCGTGAATGCAAGCAAGGGCTTCGGGAGGCATGTGAACGTGGAGCCTGTGAAAGAACAAACATCATAAAGTGACGAGGATCGCAAACATTTTTTTGTGGGATCAGCCGCCACTTCTTCACTCGACAACTCGACGACCGGATATCATCACTCACTGCAACCAACATTGGCCGTGCGCTCTGTCTCAGGTTCACGAAGGACAACCAACCCAACCGACTCTTACCTTATCAATGGTACATATCCAAACCACGCTGCTACACTGAACTCCATTACAACAACACGGATGATGTTTTCCAAACTGGCTCTCGGCGCTTTGAGCCTGGCACTCCTCCAGACCACCACCCTCGCCGCCAGTCCAGCAGAATGGCGCAGCCGCAGCATCTATCAACTACTCACCGACCGCTTCGCCCGCGAGGATGGCAGCACGACCGCCACCTGTGACACGGCTGCGGGCATCTACTGCGGCGGGACGTGGGCTGGAATCATCAACAAGCTTGACTACATTCAGGGTATGGGTTTTGACGCGGTCTGGATCTCACCGGTCACCAAGAACATTGAGGGCACTACTGCTTACGGAGAGGCCTACCATGGCTACTGGCAACAGGATCTTTACGCTGTGAACTCGCACTACGGAACTTCTGACGACTTGAAGGCGCTGTCGAGGGCTTTGCACGGTCGTGGCATGGTGAGTTCATCGATCGTTGATTGATTGCAGTGTGAACGATGCTGATATTCTTGACTGTAGTACTTGATGGTTGATATTGTTGTCAACCACAACGGTTGGAACGGTCCTCCTGACTCGGTCGACTACTCCAAATTCAATCCATTCAACCAGAAAGAAGACTACAACACGCCGTACTGCGAGATTGACTACAATGATTTAGGTGATGAGGTAAGTGGCCGCACGCCATGCTCAATCCTCGACATTGGAATGAACATCCACTAATAATCACACAGGCACAACTGACGGAATGCTGGGTTGGAGGCTCGCTCGTACCCCTTCCCGATCTCAAGACCAGCAGTCCAAGAGTCCGCGATGGTTACAACACGTGGATTCAGAGTCTCACATCGAACTACTCCATCGACGGCTTGAGGATTGACACGGTCTTGCAGGTCGAGAAGGACTTCTGGAGCGGCTTCCGCGCAGCTGTCAATGACATGTACATGGTTGGAGAGATTTTCCAGCAGGGAGTGGACTTTGTCTGCGACTACCAGAACTATCTCTCCGGCGTGTTCAACTACCCCGTTTATTTCCCACTAATCAACGCTTTCAAGAGCACCAGCGGCAGCATGTCTGATCTCGCCCAAAAGATTGACGAGACCAAGGCCACGTGCGACGATATTTCTTTGCTGGGGTCGTTCAGCGAGAACCACGACAACGCACGCTTCCCGGCCGAGCAACACGACATTTCTCAGGCCAGCAATGTCATCACCTTCACCATGATCGCCGACGGCATCCCCATCCTCTACCAGGGCCAAGAGCAACACTACGACGCCCGCGGCGGCGCCAACGACCCCTACAACCGTGAAGCCCTCTGGTTCTCCGGCTACAACACCGACGCTGAGCTCTACAAACTCGTCGCGAACCTCAACAAAGCCCGCAAGAACGCCATCCGCGACGACCAATCCTTCCTCACCACGCCTGCCAACGTTGTGTACACCGACTCGAGCACCATCGCCACCAAAAAGGGCAAGCTGATGACCGTCCTCTCCAACAAAGGCTCCCAGGGCGACAACTACACCCAGCCCATCCGCTCCTACTACCAGTCCGGCTCCAGCGTCACCGAGCTGCTGTCCTGCGCCAAGTTCACGTCCGACGCCAACAGCATCATCAACGTCCCCATGAGCGCCGGCATGCCCCGTGTCTTCTACCCGACTGCAGACCTCGGCAATCTCTGCGGTGGCTCCAGCTCAGGCTCAGTCGAACCTTACGCTTCGACCGACGATGCCGTAGTAGTCGATGCCGCAGTCGACACCTCAGCCGCCGACGCTCCAGCTGGTTCCGAAGCTGCCGACGCCCCAACCGACAACACCTCGTCCTCCGATTCTGCCTCCGATTCTGCGCCCGAGTCCTACTCCTCATCTTCATCTTCTTCCACAGTCCTAGACTCCTCCATGTCCCGCCCCGCCCGCCCCTCCAGACCTAACCGCCTAAACCGCCCCTACAGGCCCTCGCGCACCCGCGCCAGACCCTCCAGGGCCAAGCCGGTTCGTCGCAACAACATGAAAGCTTCCCGTTGGGCGGCTTGAGTGCTGCTGTTGGCTTGGAATGGAGTGACATGGTATGGCTTGACATGGGTGGTTTCAAGACTCGAAGGTCTTGAAGAATACAGGGTTTCTAAGGACGGCTTACAGTATACGTTAATCGGAGGACAGGGGCACGGCACAGCACGGCATAGCATGGCATGGACGGCACAGGCGTTTGATGGATTGGATGATACCTCTTTGGATTTTTTCTGGTTTTGGATTTATGAATGACTTAACGACAACATTTGATAACCCCCGGGCTGGAAAGGATGTTTTTTTTCGGCTTACTGCGACTACTTATTGGGCATTGGGATTGGATGGACACGGATAGGTGCATGCATTGCGTGGACTGATTTTGGAGGGTCAATTCTTTCTTTGAGAGTCAATTACCTAAGATTGACATTCAATGGGAGGATTGTTAGGTAGAAACAAAATGAAGGCATTTGTTTTTGAAAGGGTTTATTCCAAGTTTTCTTCAATCTATTGCTTTATGTGTGCATTCCAATCGGTTCCTCCTATTCAGAGTGATTAGGTTGGTATAGATGAAGTGGGAACTTAGAAAGCAAGTTTCAACATGGAACATAAATCCCGGGTTCGTTGCAAACAGTATCTTTAGAGTGCATATTCGTATAATCAGGCTACTCTTACATGCCTGGGCATTAAGCCTCTTTCGCTTCAACCTTCCTTTATCAATGGAAATGTTTCTGTCCGTTTGCTATGAGCGCGCACGCGAAAGGCCGCCACTATCGTTCCTTCCGCGAGTCGGTCTATTAAAGCTCGACATGCGCCTTCCTCAATTGCACTCTCTAGCACGTGGTCTTCACACTTCTCGCCTTCCTGCCAATCGAGACCATGATCTTCTTCACCCTTCACTCCCCACCACTCACCCCAAGTCTTCGCTCGAGACGCTCCACGATGGACATGCATGTAAGTTGACCGACAACCGGGATTCAACATCACGACCAACCCAATACTGACCGACATGTCGCGACACAGGAACCCAAACCCTCCCTCCGCGAACGCGTCCCTGTCCTGGAACGCAACATCCCGGAATGGGCCTATAACACTTTCGTTACGACATTTGCAGAGTTCATCGGCACCACATTCTTCCTCTTCTTCGCGCTCGCTGGATGCCAAGTCGCTTACACCAACCTCTCGCCCATGTCGGCGACCACGTCTGGCATCCCATCGGCCTCACCTTCGGCTTTGCTCTACGCGGCATTGTGTGTAGGCTTCTCGCTCGTGGTCAGCGCGTGGGTCTTCTTCAGAGTCACGAGCGCGCTGTTCAGCCCGGCAGTCACGCTTGGGATGTGTCTTGTAGGCAGTCTGCCCTGGAGCAGAGGAGCATGCATTGCCATCAGCCAGATGCTAGGCGGCATGACAGCCGCCGGACTGGTGAGCTGTGTCTTTCCCGGAGAGCTCAGAGCGGAAACACTGCTGGGAAACGGCACATCAATCGTCCGCGGCTTCTTCATAGAGGCGCTGCTGACATCGGCGTTCGTCTTCTCGGTCTTCATGCTGGCGGCGGAGAAGCACAAGGGCACTTTCATCGCGCCGATCGGGATTGGGCTTGCGCTGTTCATCGCGCAGCTCGTTGGCGGTCCCTTCACGGGAGCTTCGCTAAACCCGGCTCGCTCTTTCGGCGCCGCGGTTGCGACGCACCACTTCCCTGGCTACCACTGGATCTACTGGTTCGGACCTCTGGCCGGTAGTTTGCTCGCCGCTGGGATCTACAAGGTCGTCAAAGTGCTCGAGGTGGAGACGGCGCATGCTGTCCAAGGCCCGAACTTCCTGGGTCACCGAAGGGGGGTTAGCAATTCGAGCGCCGTGTTGCCTACATCTTCTGATGGCCGCAAGAGCCAGTCGCTGCCCAAGGAGATTCACACTCTTGACCCTGTGCCTGAAAGTGATCTGGAGAAGGGGATCAAGACGGAGGAGGATGCTGGTGATGCCGGAGTGCTGGCGGCTTCGACTGATGATTCACGTGAGAGTGGTCATAGTCATAGTTATAAGCGGGTCATTGAAGTGGTTTAAGCCTCCAGGGCTGTCAGCTTCAATGGTGCTCTCTGAAATGAGGTCTTGCCGTCTTGAAGGGACCGAGGACGCCTCGGACAAGCCAAATGCACGGGTCAACAGGAGGGCATTGGGGGAGAGAGAGAGAGAGAGAGAGAGCGACCTCGAGAGGCGAAATGCGATAAATACTACCTCTTACAGCGCAGCATTTAGCATGCAGCATATCGTCTGCGAAATAGCAATCGACAGTACAGTAGACTACTACCAACTACTACTACGCGATGTAAGCTGGTCACCTCAGGCGGGACAAATAGGTGATGATGCGACTTTACCATTAATAGGCAGATGATGACGGTATAGACTCACATTGGCGCTGTAAGAGTGCATGCATCCAAGCCCGCGGCGGTAGAACGACGTTATTATTGCCTGTTGTCGTCGGCGGCACACCTTGGCTCTTGAGGGGAAGAAGAAGAAAGGGAATAGCTCAGGCTATGGAGGAAATACGCATCTTTGTGATGCGATGGATCGAGTGTTCCGTGGGGTTTGAAAAGAGAGATACGGCTTTTGTAAGTTGTTACAGAGATATACTTACGGGAATGCTAAATCACTCTTAGCGGCGCCGAATATTCGAAACAGATTCGTATTCCGAAGGTGTACGGTAACTACAGCTCGGAAACAGAGCCTTGGCCTCGATGATGATCTTGAAGAACTCGTCACCTCAATCAAAAAGAAAAACGTCGTCTCCAAGGTAGAAGCAGCAACAACACACATATGTAGTCGTCAAGAGTCGTCAAACAACAAGACAAAAAACGGCTACCGACCACCAGTCCACCACCACACAACCGGAAGCGGCGGAAGAACAGAGTTCTGCAAGACCGTTTGTTAGTGTCGTTGTGGGAAGTGGAGCGGGCGCGGCAGGAGATGGCTGGTGCGTACGTGCTGGGTGCTGCGTGGGTCGGACGCGCGTGGGACGGGCTTTGATTTGAAGAGGATGATACAGTGGTCTTGAGGTTAGTATACAGTCTTGTGGCAAGTTGTATGTATACTGTATATATAGAAGGAGTAGGGTATGCTGTGGTACCTTGCATATCAACGTTTGACTACTCATGACAGTGTTGATGGAAGTGATTAAGAGGAATGCTCGCAATATTCCAAGGAATGGCTAGACGTGCCTGGCCTGAACAAGGCTGAACGATTCGAGATGGGGATCTCTCTCCAGGATGGGAACCCCACACACACACACACCAAGTAGTCACCAAGTGCCACACACCAGACACACGCACACCACTTGAACACGGAGAATGGACACGTAAAGCAGGCCTCGACACAACATCGGCGCCAAGCTTGGGGGGGCTTTGAATCTCTTGTCAGCGCTGCAGCCAGTCAAACCACTCCACTCCCCTGATTCCCTTGCACTGCCTCACGCCGCTGATTTGCAAAAGAGACGCGCGCCATTCTTACTCTTCTTTTTGCCTTCCCGTACCCGTATTGCGCCCGTATTCTTGTCGTGGTCGCGGCCTTGCCTTTATTCTTTACTTGGATTATTGTCAATTAATCATTATTACCCATTCACTAAAACGACATGATCTGTTCTTTTGCCTGAAAACACGGAGCGACATCCACTACGACAGGCTACCATTCATTCCCATTACCTGCTTCAAGAATAGCGCATTGCCCGATCAAGCCGGTCAGATCGACGGGTAGACGTGGTAGACCCTTGTTTGGCGACACGCCAGCGCCTAAGCAGAGCCAGAGCCAGACTCTCACCAAGCAAGCCAGCCAGCCAGCCAGCCAGCCCAGCCAGCCCAGCCGGCTCACACTCGCTCACTCGCTCGCTCTCCTGTACCTCTATTCTTGCTTTTGTGCAGCAGTTGTCCCTGCCAACTACGACTGCCACCAGCCATCTTCTTCGTCACCTCCATCGCCACCACCTTACTACTCCATACTCCACTTCCCACCCGCCGTCTCTCGTTACCCACAATCTCCCACCACGGATCTCTTTGCTACCAATACCACTACCATCTCATACCTCATCCCTCATCAGCTACCCCATAATACCCGCCACCACTCTGCCTGTCTGTCTGTCCCGACAACAGGAATCAACACCCGCGCCCTCTGACGCCTACTGTCTCACCCGCGCCCACACCTCATACCGTCGTACTGGTCACGCACAACAACCGCTCGTTCGCCCGGCTGCCACGCCCGCCGACGTCTTCTCCTTTGCTACTACCATAATCACCTCGCCGCCGCCGACTGTCGGCAACACCCAACATGCGCTTCGCATTTACAACTCTAATATCTGCGCTCCTCGCTCTCACCTCCTTCGCCTCCGCCGAGCGTAAGCTCCTCTCCCAGTCGCTCGCACAATGTCAGGAGAATAGCAGCTTCAGCGCCAACCTGTTCGATGTCGTATTCACCCCCGATGATGGCAAGATCCGCTTCAACATCACCGGTGTCAGCACTGTCGAGGGCAACATCACCATCGACGCCAAAGTCTATGCCTACGGCTTCCTAGCATACGAGAACACCGTCGACCCATGCAACACCGATCTGCTCGGTCTTTGTCCTATGCAAGAGGCACCTATAGACCTCAGGAGTAACTTTGACGTGCCACCGGAGGCCCTCAAGGAAGTTCCAGGTGCGTTCGTCCCATCTCATTGCGACACACTCCTATCAAGCTAGCCTGAAACTGACACTCCTCCTCTCGCAGGCATCACCTACACCGTCCCTGATCTCGACGCAAAGATCCAGATCTTCTTCAGGAGGAAGGAATCCGGCGAATCGGTCGCTTGCGTTGAAGCCGAATTGTCCAATGGAAAAACTGTCAATCAAAAGGGTGTCGCATGGACTGTGGCCGTCATCGCTGGTCTTGCGCTCGTCGCATCGGCCGTTACATCCGGTCTTGGACACTCCAACACTGCAGCGCACGTTGCCGCAAACACCATGGCTCTCTTCGGCTACTTCCAAGGTCAGGCTTTCATCGGCATGACTTCCGTCAGCCTCCCGCCCATTGTCTCCGCGTGGACGCAAAACTTCCAGTGGAGCATGGGTATCATTCGCATCGGATTCATCCAGGACATCGCCACCTGGTACCAGCGCGCGACCGGCGGCACCCCGTCTACCATCTTGTCCCAGCGAGGAACTCAGTCTGTGCAAGTCCAGAAGCGCGCTCTTGACGGCGCCAGTGCCGCAATGGCATATGCTGTCGAGAACTTCCGCCACAAGGTCCTCAGTCCTCGAACCAACGCAGCCGGCTCCAACTACGTCGACTCATCCAACACTATCGTTGTTAAAGGCATTGACCGTGTTGGCTACAAGGCTGGTATCGAGGAGACCAACATCTTCATGACTGGTTACATCTTCTTCCTGGTCTTTGTCATGTTTGTCGTTCTTGGTGTGCTCATCTTCAAGGGAATCTGCGAAGGTCTCACCAAAGCCGGCCGCATGCAGGGCGACAAGTTCAAGGACTTCCGCAACGGATGGAGCACTGTCCTCAAGGGTATCATGTTCCGCGTCATCCTCATTGGTTTCCCGCAGATGGTCGTTCTCTGCTTCTGGCAATTCACTCAACGTGATTCGCCTGCGATTGTCGCTCTGGCTGTCTTCACTGTCTTCACCATGATCGCCATCCTTGGCTGGGCTTCCGCAAAGGTCGTTCGCCTTGCGCGCAGGAGTATCTCCATGCACAAGAACCCGGCCTACATCCTTTACTCGGACCCCGTTTCGCTCAACAAGTGGGGCTTCCTCTACGTTCAATTCAAGGCCACGGCGTACTTCTTCATCATCCCGGTCCTGGTCTACTTTCTGGTCAAGGGCATGTTTGTTGCCCTCGGACAGGAAGCCGGCGTCGCACAGGCAATCGGATTTGTCATTATCGAGGCTCTCTACCTGATTGGTGTGTGTGTCATGCGTCCTTATATGGACAAGAAGATGAACGCGTTCAACATCGCAATCACTGTGATTTGCTTCCTGAACGCCATCTTCTTGCTCATCTTCACCGAGGTCTTCAACCAGCCGGTAAGTTTGCCACTTTTGAATTCATTCGAATGACCACCAGCTAACAAGCGATTGCAGGGTATTGTAACCGGTGTCATGGGCGTCATTTTCTTTGTTTACAACGCCGTCTTTTCTTTGGTTCTCATCATCATCGTCCTTGTGGCATCGGTCATCTCGGTCTGCGCAAAGAACCCCGATACTCGCTACCAGCCGATGCGGGACGACCGTGGCAGCTTCATCAAGTCGCAGTCACAGCTTAACACCGAGCTTGATGCTCTTGGTGCTACGGCCCGCGGAGAGGGCAAGGGCGGCTACAGCAAGGGTGGCGCTCGCATCGAGGATGATGATGACTCTCTGTCAGGCGGCAGCAGCGAGCGTGTGCCTCAACAGCAGACCGCCTACAACCCCGCTTACCAGCAGCGGAATTCATACATGGATCCTCCCAGGTCACCACTCCACACTTCCGCCGCGGGACACAACGCCGACGGCCGACACGCGCCTCCCACAATGAACACACAGCGCACCGCTAGCCCCTACGACCAATCTTTTCGCAAACAAGGAGCCAGCCCCAGTCCTTGGCAGCGTGGTGCTGGATACGACTAAAAATGGTGTGAGAATGTCCGTGACGCAAGTCTCTGCCGCTCAATCGCCGCCGCCTCCTGCGCCGCCAGCAAAAGAAGGCCTTCCTGCCAGTCTGCTCGTGGGACATCCTGCGACGATGCGCCCTGGTTCTACCATGGGAAAGCAGGGGCGCAACAATGATGAGCTCGACCGCGTGGTGTCGATGTATTACGACCGCCGTCCTTCAGATCCCGCGGCCAAGAATTGGCTATGAAAAAGACAGAACGTCAAGGCCAGGCAGACCTGATTTCGAGTGACGACGACACCGGTCCTCTCCACACCAAAGAGAAAGCGAGAAAAAAAAGCGAAGGGAAACAAACCATACAGCACCCACAGTGGGAATCCGCGAAGTAAAGCGTTTTGTGTACATAACCGACCGACAGAGACTCGAGAGACTTTTTCTTCTGCCTCTTCTTTCACTCTTGTGTGTGAATAGGTTCTGGCATTCATCTTCTTTACCTGGAACTTCTTGTTTCTTTGCTTTTGCTCTTGCTTTTGCTTGTCACACGAAAGCGCAGTCCTGCTTCACTTTCACATGGACTGCTGCTGCTGACTTGCTTTTTTTAACGACTGGATGGATGGATGGAAGGTGGGAAAGGAACCATTTGGGAAAATCAATGGTTTCTGGCGTTTTTTTGGGGGACCTTTCATGGGCTTGGGAGACTTGGGAGGACTCTCTCGTTTGTTTGTCTTTTTCTTGAATAGAGTAAGGTATTAAGAGATGGGAGGTTTGCGGTTGGAGGAGCTTTAATCGTATTACCTTTATCATTAATATTATTATTCCGATCAATCGTTTGCTTCATCGTTTCGTTAGCTGCGATGATGCTTTTACTACGGACAATACGCTACTTTCTAATCCGCAATGTATTGACGGTGATTTGCATTATTTAATAATCATGTTAACTAGGTAGTCGCCGCCGTCTGCAGTCCCTGTCTATGATGTCAGCGAGTTTGGCTAAAGATCGAGGGCTTCAGTCCAGCGCGACTCCATCTCTATTCCTTCCACTACCGCCATTGACGACTTCGTCTACAACAACACCTCCATATACTCCGCTAACATGTCCGCACCACGCATTGCTCTCCGATCCAGCCGCATGGTCGCGCGCAGCTTCCGCCAATTCACCACCTCCACCGCCCGCTTCAATGACACCAACCACCGCGCCAACGACACGGCCGAGCAACACCGCAAGATCCAGACGGAGAAGCCACTGAACCCGCACCTCACCAACACAAACTCGACCATCGCCAACGAGATGCCCAGCCTGGGCAAGGACAACCCCCCGCCCGAGATGCTCACCAGCATCGACCCGGACTTCACGCCCAAAGACTCGGTCCCAGAGAACACCGAGCGCATGACCGGCGGCACCCAGAAGCCTGGCCCGGACAGCGGCGTCAACGCCGAGCTCGATGTAGGTGAAATCGAGGGCGGGACCTTCAGGGTCGAGCCCATCCGCCGCACCGGCGAGGACGCCGCCACCATGCGCGCCCGCCTTACCTGTATGTCGTTGCGCAAGTTGCCGCAGAACCCGAAGCGCTGACTGATCATCTCCTCCCCCCTAGACCAATGCCGAAAACGCGGGACGCTAGAGAGCGACCTGCTACTGTCCACTTTCGCCGACGCCCACCTCGGCTCCATGACCCCGGCCCAGCTGCAGCAATTCGACTCCTTCCTCGACGAAAACGACTGGGACATCTACTACTGGGCCACGCAAGAGCCCACGCCCACCTCCGCCGCCTACGCCGAAGGCGCGGGTCCCGATCTCGCCGCGCCCGAAGCCCAGGGCACCGCGCCGGTCGATGCTCCTGCACCGCACGGCGACGCCCAGCCCGCCGGCCAACAGTCGTTCGACGAGGTCTTCAGGCAAGACAAGGCCTACTCGGGCGAGTGGGCGCAGACGGCCGGGCGGTTCAAGCCTGCGTACCGGCCTGTGCCGCAGCGGTGGAAGAACAGCGAGATCCTGTCGAGATTGAGGTCGCATGTCAAGTCGCGTAGCGCGGGTGGTGTTTTGGATGGTGAGGATGTGCCGGTGAGGGAGGATGCTAATGCTGGCAAGGGCATGGGGTTCATGCCTGAGTTGAAGAACTACGATCGTGCGTGAGAGGCTTCCTGAAGGGGATGGTCTTTTGTACGTTTACCTAGCTGTGTCGGTGTCGTGTATATATTTGAATTTAGATTTTTCACGATTGTTGATCGATCACGCTCATTGTTGACTATTGCCTAGGTGGTTGGCACGATCCCGTGTCAGATGAGCGGTTAGAGCTCAGACTTACAATTATGTGTGATTACAATCACACGATCAAGTGATAGGTGTAAACACAAGCGCCGTTAGGATAGAGGTAAGGTATCCAAGAAACAATCAAAGTCCAACCATCAATCACAACCAACACAGCCTCGCTCTCTCTCTCTCGCCATCCAACAGCGCAAGCAGAAAAACAAAAACAAAAAAAACACTGCCCCAAAGAACAAGCTCAAAACTCCATTCCTCACCTTATCCATCCTACGGTCCAAAACCAACCAAGCCATCCCTCCCCACCCCG